>ERZ894191.875-NODE-875-length-20719-cov-11.283391_pt1 | contig 20719 bp, 17 predicted proteins | sample MGYA00380282_ERZ894191 | MGnify/ENA primary metagenome ERZ894191 (study PRJEB32331, sample SAMN06328485) | human gut metagenome | biome: human gut microbiome; feature: stool | host: Homo sapiens | collected 2013-02-21 ...
GATATAATATATAATGAACCATGTTATTCTGGACTCACGTTTAAAGTAGTGGTAGATTTATTATCAGAAAACAAGCCGATTTTTATTATAAGTAATAAATGGAATGAAGCAATGGATGGATCTAAAATGCAATGTCTTGTTCAGAGTTCTAAATATAGACACGTTTTAGGATATTTGTCATGGGATAAAATAAATGCAGGTGACACTAATGAAATTGTTAAAGATTTTATTATAACGCAATATAATAATTATTATAATTTAGCATATGAAGCATTTGGACCGGATCAACCAATTACAGTTTTGCAATTGTCTGATATAGAATTCGGTAATAAACAGCAGTATGAATACATAGAAACTTTTAGAAGCGGATTGATATCTAATGTTAGAAAGGATTTACGTACTTTAGAGATAAAAAGTAAAAAGGTTGATTTTATATTACTTTGTGGAGATATTGCATTTACGGGAAAAAAGGATGAATATGATGCTGCATTAAAGTGGTTACAAGAGTTAGGAATTCAGCTGTTAGAAAATAAAGATTTCACTCGATTTATAGTTGTTCCAGGAAATCATGATTTTGATTTTGAGGCTACAGCAGGTAATCATTATGAATATTTTCAAGAAAAAATGGGAGATGAAATAAAAAAGAGATTTAATATAAGAGAGAAAAAGATTAATATTTATAGTGAGCATGCATTTGATAATTTTAATAGATTTGTTTATGAATTGACAGGTGATTCATCGTTACTTATTAATCCTAATGAACCTTGTATTAATCGTAAATATGAAAATTATGGATTGAATTTTGTATTGTTAAATCCGGTTAGAATAAAAGAAAATTTACAATTTGATTATAAACTTGAGGATAGTTATGTCTCAAAAATCATTGATATATTTTCAAATTATGATTCACAAAAAGTTGCAAACATTGTATTGTCACATATTAATTGGGATAAATATAGTATGAATGATGCGTCTTCAGATGCAACTAGTGCATATATTACAAAGCTAGTTAATGGTGCAAATATAAACGCCTGGATATATGGACATGCACATGACACTGCAAAAATTGATGATGTATTAATTGGTGATCATAAAGTATTAGTATCGCGTTCAAATTCTGTTATGCTTGATGGTTCAGGGCGTTGTGAAGAAGCTCAGAATGGATACACATTATTGAAGTTTTGTCGTAAAGATAACGAAATATATAAAGTGCAGTATCTATCAGCGAAAGGTGGAATAAAGGAAAAGGATTCTCCTTTTACACATGATGTAGAATAACCTATTAGATTATAATAAAAAATATTTATTATCCAAAATTCAGAAAAAGTATACGGTAAATAGTTAGTACCGTGCTTTTCACCTAAAACCATGAGATAATCCCTTTGTAAAACTAAAAGTTTTTTAAAGGAGGATCTTATGGATAAGATCACACGTCAGGTCCGCATTGAACATTGGACCCAGATCATGAATGAATGTTTGAACAGCGGTATGAATAAAACTGAATGGTGCCGGGCTAATGGGATCTCAGACAAACAATTCTTTTACTGGCAAAGGATCCTCAGAAAAGAAGCTTTTGCTGCTTCGACATCAAAGGACCTTTCGGTTATCACAGACCCGGCAGATGAAACCAGCCCACAAAAGATTTCGTTCGCAGAGATCAGCATTCCAATAAAACAGGAGTCTGTCAGAAATGGATTCCATCCGGATATCATCCTCCGAAAAGGACCGGTCTCTGTAGGGATATCCAATTCCGTTTCAGCAGAACTCCTGTCACGTATCGGAGATATCTTTCATGCTGAATGATGCTTCCGGGTTCCGCAGGATCTATCTCGCTACCGGCTACACAGATCTGAGACGTGGTATGGAGGGGCTTGCATCCATTATCAAGTTCAATTTTCAGCTGGATCCGTATCAAAAAGATATTCTGTTCCTGTTCTGCGGAAGACGTACTGACCGCATCAAAGGGCTGGTCTGGGAAGGCGATGGCTTCCTGCTTCTATACAAAAGACTGGAGTTGGGTGCATTCAACTGGCCCCGCACAAAAGAAGAAGCACTGGAGATCACCCCAGAGCAGTACCAATATCTCATGCAGGGACTGGAAATTGTTGCACGCCATCCGATCCAGGAAGTCAGACCGGATAAGATCTTATAAGATCCTGTGCAAAACAGAGAAAATAAAAAAACATCTTCCAATCATCATAAGTCCCGAAAAAGAGTTATCCACTTTTCATAATTCCGCTGCCTTCATTTATTCAGGAGTACTTTCAGGCCCCTTTACAGGGCTTGTGGATAAGTACTCTGAAAAGCCCGAAAAACTAATAGTTTTTTGAGTTTTTCAGAGTATTCATCTATTAGTAAAAATGACGAATACCCTGTCTGCCTGATTCGCTTTTTCTTTATCTTTGCGTTACAATAGGAACATCAGATAAAGGAGAACGGCATCCATGGCAAAAGTATATACAGAAGAAGAACTGAATAATTTCAGCAGGGAAACACTTATGGCAGTCATCCTGTCCATGCAGGATCAGATTCATCAGCTGAATACAAACATGGAGCGCCTGATCGAGCAGATCGCTGACGCAAACACTAAGCGTTACGGCCGTTCTTCCGAAAAACTGGAAACGATCTCCGGACAGCTGGAACTGGAGCTTATATTTAATGAGGCTGAAGCACTTACGGAAACACTGTATGTGGTTGAGCCTGTTGAGGAAGATGTGATACAGCCGCGTCGTAAAAATAAAGGAAAACGGGAGGCAGATCTAAAAGATCTTCCGATTGAAGTGATCGTCCATACCCTGTCAGAAGAAAAACTCCAGGATGTCTTTGGCACAGATGGATGGAAACAGCTTCCAGACGAGATATATAAAAGGGTACGTGTGCAGCCGGCAGTCTATACTGTTGAAGAACATCATGTGGCAGTCTACGCTGGTAAGGACAACCAGACAATCATAAAAGCGGACCATCCGGAAGAATTTCTGAAGGATTTTAAAGGGATCGTAGTATGCGACGGTTACTCTGCATACAGGAAGCTGGACAGGGAAAATCCAGACATCGTCTTTGCCGGCTGCTGGTCACATGCAAGGCGCAGGTTTGCGGAGGCATTGAAAGCCCTGCCGAAAGCAGCACAGAAAAATGCGAAAGAGACTGTAGCTTACGAAGCAGTCAGCCGGATCGCAGCAATCTATCATCTGGACAACCAGATGGAGGGACAGCCTGCAAAAGTCAGAAAGATGTACCGTCAGGCCAATATCAGACCTCTTGTAGAGGCCTTCTTTGCATGGGCAAAAGAGATCCAGACTAAAAATCAGCTTTCCAGAGGAAAGACTCTGGATGGGATCAACTACTGTATCAATCAGGAAGTTTCTCTGAAAGCCTTTTTGGAAGACGGTGATATTCCTATGGATAACAATGCGACAGAAAGTGCTCTGCGCAGCTTTTGTCTCCATAAGCATACATGGAAGCTGATCGACAGTCTGGATGGCGCAAATGCCAGTGCCATTATCTACAGCATCACAGAAACGGCAAAAGCTAACAATCTGAATCCTTTCCGGTATCTTGAACATGTCCTGACTGTATTGAAGGACCACCAGGATGACAGGGAATACAGTTTTATAGATGATATCCTGCCATGGTCTGAAAAACTTCCAGCAATATGCCGGAGCAAAACAAAAGCAACTAATATTTAAAACCTTGCCGCCGGAAACGGCGGCTTAAAGTTAGAGCAGTACGGATAGTTTACCGTATACAAATCATCCAGTTATAACAAACGTCTAGCTTCTGGAAAGCAAAATGTTGCACTTGGAAGAGCCATGGATAAAATAACGGTAGCGGCATTATCGGCGTGCATAAGTCAATTTCATGGATATATAGGAATCGCAGTTTCTCTTGCTGGTATAGCATCGGAGGTAAAAAATGCTATTAAAGCGATTAAACCTAAAACAACATATTTAGGTTGTAGCTATACAACATATACATGTGGAGCCTATGACTATAAGTATATTAATAAATTTTTTGCAAATGCAAATTGTACAGGAAAATCAACTATGAAATTGAGTTATGAACATTTTATCGTATATTGAAACGATAGCAGGGAACATAGGTGATTAAATAAGTATGAAAAAAATATTAGTTACCTTAATAATAGGGGAAGTGCTGGTGCTTATTGGAATAATAATGGGATATCTCAATCATTCACTATTGGAGATTGTATTCCCGATATTAGGAAATTCAGTGACATTGGTTTGTTTTATACTATTAATGCTGTATAAGAAGAAACATTGATTTTTTCTCATGGATGAGAAATGTTCTTCACATGGAAGGTTAGCAACGAAAATAATCGTTAAACTTTTGAAAACAAAAAAACAAACACAGAATACAAAATACAGCAAAAGCACGATTGACGCAAACAATATCTTGTGTTAATATGATTGTGAGATTTGTATTTGTATCTGTAGACACAGATAAGAAACGCTGGTTCCGGATCTGACCGGGAGTAAAACATTAAGGAGCCAAAAGCCTCCTGCCTTTGTAATGAATAAGGTCATTTAGAATGAAAATTTCTAAATGGCCTTTTTTTGTTGCAAAAATATGGCAGACAACAAGTACAGATCAGCAAATAAGGAAAGGAGGATCATAAAAAACACAAGGAAACTCAGAATGCAAGGAGGGCGTTATGAAACGAAAAAAGATGGAAAAGGAGGTCGTGCACCTTCTTGAATGGATTATCGAATATCCAGGAGTATGGCAGATCGTATGTAATCCAGATGGAAAAGAAACTTCGCCTGAATCTTTTAAGATGGCATATGATATGCTGGTCAAAAAATCTCTGTTTTATCTGATACCGGTATTGTTTGCAACACATCCGGGAGAAGAATCACTGGAGATGGCGAAAAATTTATGTACGGCTGACTCTGCTGCCCGCGAGATCCGAAAAAATGGTATGGGAGCATTAGTCAAATGTATGCGGGAACATCTGGAATGAAACTGGAAAACTTTATAAAGTTATGGGAGGACAATTATGAACAAATCAATCATGATGGGACGAGTAGTAAATGAGCCAGATTTACGCTACACACAGACAGAGAATGGAGAACTTGCCATCGCAAACTTTCGCTTGGCGGTAAACCGGAAATTTGTACGAAGAGGAGATCCGGAAGCAGATTTCTTCAGCTGTACGGCTTTTGGCAGAAAAGCAGAGTTCGCGGAAAAATATCTGTTTAAGGGTATCAAGATTCTGGTAGAAGGTCGTATGCAGAATGACAACTACAAGAATCGGGCTGGTGAAAATGTCTACGGCATGCGGCTTATGATTGAAGAGATTTCTTTTGCAGAAAGTAAGAAAGCTTTAGAATCTGGAAATGACGAGCGGGAAGAGCCGGAAAGAGAAACAAGGGCATCTTCTAATCGAAACCGTTCTGACCGTGCAGAAAACCAGCGTTCAGCTTCCAGAAGCACCAGAAGTGAAAGAGCAGCAGAAATGGATGACCGTGACTATGACAGGGAACGTGAAAGTGGAAGATACAGAAACAATACCAGGACAGATGCATCAGATGATAGACGGAGATCAAATTCTGGCGGGACAAGATCCAGAGGAACTTCGGCAAGAAGCCGGGAGCGTAGTCAGGATATTGATGACCGGTACATGGAAACAGATGATGAAAAACTGGATTTTGACTGAGCAAATCATAGGAGGAAATGCTTATGATAGAGAAAATGAACAAATGGTTGTCTGCACATAAACAGCTGTGCGTGATAACTGGAATTTTTGGTCTGTTAGTATCACCATTTTTATGGCCGATATTTCTGGCAGTGATCATACAGTCCCTTTCATTAGTCATTCCGGTTGCAGCAGGATTGTTTTTCTATGAAAAATTTATTATGAAAAAGGACAAGGAGGAAACGAATGAGAATGATGATGACAATAAGCAGCAAAAAAAACATGCAGATGCCCGTAAAGTACATGCAGATGCTGAAAAGACCGAGGATTTACCGAAAAATCATGAGAAGGGATCGGAAACGGTAAATTTCGATAATCAGGAGAAGCAGGCAAGATGCAGGGCACAGGCTGCCATATGGTACGAAAATGAAGGCTTTGAGCGGATCCAGGCGATTCGGAAAACTGTGGAATCTGAAAATCGAAACCGTTTTTCAGTAAACAGGGAAGGAATCTGCAGTATTTCCATTGGAAAAAGGAAATATCGAAGGGTTGGAATTTTAAAAGGATATCCTTTTGGACAGACAGAGGTGATCCGGGAAAAACTAAAGAAGGATGGTTTCATCACCAGTATGGGATGCAATAATTATCTCTGGATCTCATGGTAGAGAGGAGCTGGAACATGAGCATTTGCTGTAAAGCCATCCGGCAGATCTATTATAATGCAGGAAGTGGATATACGGTAGCTTCCTACATGACCAATGAAGATTTACCGGAGGAAGTAAAAAAACAAAAGAATGGAAATTATGGAATATTTCAGGCATTTGGAACCGAACTTCCGACAAACGAAGGCCTGGATGTGAAACTGACGGGAGACTGGAAACCCACAAAATATGGAATGCAGTATAGTGTGAGCAATTTTTCAGTAACCATGCCAACCACAAAAGAAGGTATTCGGACTTATTTGTCGTCATCCCTGATCAAAGGGATCGGACCGGCAATGGCAGCCCGCATCGTGGAAACGTTTGGGGAAGACACACTGAATGTTTTTAATGACAGCCCGGAGAAACTCCTTCAGGTAAAAGGAATTACGCAGAAACGCTTAGATGATATTCTGGAAGGATATCAAAAAAGCAGTTCCATCCGGGAACTGATGATGTATTTGTCCCCTTTTGGGGTGACTCCTGCAAAAGCTTCAAAAATACAGGAGAAATTTGGCCCTGCTGCAGTCATGATCGTGAAGGAGGAGCCTTTCCGGCTCTGTGAGGTTCATGGATTTGGATTTCTGACTGTTGACCAGATTGCAGTAAAGGCAAAACATTTCCGTGCAGATGATCCCCTTCGCATTAAGGCTGCTATTCTGCATATTATGTCAGAAGCAGAAGGCGAAGGACATTTGTATTTAAAAAGAGAGGACATTATAGAACGTGTCGAAAAACTTTTAAATCACAACAAAGATGTTTCACCGGTCTCTGAACGGGCAATCCGGGATACAGGCAATGATATGATCCATACAGATGGAAGCCTGGTCTGCCACGATGGAGGGTTTTATACACGCAAAAGCTTCCAGGCCGAACTGGGAGCTGCTGCCGCATTAGTCAGACTCCATATGCAGACGGGAATGGCTGTAAATGTTGACCGTATTTTAAGAAAGATCCAGAAAGAACAGGATATTATTTTGAATGCGAAACAGCAGGTGGCAGTAAAAAATGTCTTTGAAAACCCGGTATCCATCATTACAGGAGGACCCGGCAGAGGAAAGACTACGGTGATCCGTTTCATCATTGCTGTACAGGAAGCATTGGATAAAAATGCGGTGATCCTTTTATGTGCACCTACAGGCATCGCCAGAAGGCGAATGCGGGAATGTACAGAGTATCCAGCACTGACGATCCATAAATCCATAGGGCTTACCGGAGAAGCTGGAGAGGAAGAATGGAAGAACGAGCAGCCAATTCCAGATGACCTGATCATAGCAGATGAGTTCAGCATGGTCGATATGTATCTGGCGGATAAACTGTTTGCCAGTATTAAATCCGGTGCCAGACTGGTCCTGGTGGGTGATAAAGATCAGATCGAATCCGTAGGGCCTGGAAAAGTATTTCAGGAGATCATTGATTCCGGCGTATTTCCGGTAACTGTCTTAGATGAATGTTTCCGACAGGAAGGGAATTCCACCATCAGCCAGAATGCCATTAAGATCAATAAGAATCAGCTGGATCTGGTGTTTGATGATACCTTTCAGTTTATTCCGGCTTCCACACCGGAGGAGGCTTCGCGAAAGATACAGAAGATCTATCGAAAAGAAGTACTGCAGAGAAACGGTTCTTTGGAAGAAGTGCAGGTGATGTCACCACTTCGAAAAGATACGGAAGCAGGTACGGATGCATTGAATCTGGTATTGCGTGACATTGCGAATCCAAAGCGTTTCGGTTATCCGGAAATCACAAATGGCAGGAATACTTACCGGGAAGGTGACCGGGTCATGCAGACAAAAAACAACGATGAAGTAGCAAATGGCGACATTGGAGAAGTCATAGGGATTTTTCGGAAAGATCAAAAAATGGTCATGCGTGTAGATTTTGGGGATGGCCGGGTCATGGAATATCAGGAGGAAGACTATTGGCCGCTGACACTGGCATATGCGATTACGGTACATAAGGCTCAGGGCAGTGAATATCCGATGGCAATCCTTCCAATGCTTCCATGTTTCCGGTGGATGCTTCGCAGAAACATTTTCTATACAGCAGTAACAAGAGCCAGAGAAAGGTTTATAATTGTGGGAAGCAAACGTGCAATCGCACAGGCTATCCGGACGGATTACATCAGCCGGCGAAACACCATGTTTGGGTACCGTATCCGAAAAATATATGAAGCAATCCTGGAACAGGAAAAGAGCGCATAAAGAATGAATGACAGGCAGACGTTGGAAAAATCCAATGCTCTGCCTGTTTCTTTCCTTCGTATGCAGAAAATCACATAATGAAAGAGGAGGGAACAAAATGCCAGATCTTTGTTTTTATGCACCATGGATTATGAAAGAACCCATTCCGGACCCATTTCGGATGATGTTGGAAAAAGCAGGGAAAAAACGGATCAGCTATGATGAAGCGGATTGTTCCATGCGAAATATCAGGAAGCAGGGAAAAGTATCGCGCCTTCATGGGCCTACGTTACATGCTCTTCTGACACTGATTCAGATTCGGAAAGAAAAAGACTCTGGTGCTGCCGGTATACAAAGGGGCAGGGATGCCATAAATTATTTCTGCATGGAATATCCTGGAAATCAGGGAAAGTATGTAATGACTTATAATTCGAAAAACGGACGTTTCAGTGGGATTTTAAAGACAGAAGAAAAAAACGAGAAGCTTCCGGGAATCCGGGAGGGCAAAAACACAGGCGAGCAGTACCTGGCCCTTTTGGCTTATGCCAATCTGGTCCCGGATAATCCTTTATTTAACGAAGAGTTCCAAAAAAATTTCTACATGCTGGAAGAACAGGAAAAAAAGGAATGGGAAGACATGGAAGCTGCACTGAGGGCGGCATTTATCTGTTGCGATGCCATGTACTGCGAAGTAATAGCAAATCCGCAGCAGGCAATCCCGCTGGAAAAGAGCCAGTTCCGTGCAGAGGAACTGGAGGATGTGCTTCCGGAATATAAAATTGCGGCCGGGGTATATGCACCAAACGATGAAATCTATGGAAAGTTTCATGTGCTTTTGCCTGTAAATGAGAAGACAAAAAGAACACTTTTTGAATTAAAACAGATCTACTCCGGCAGATGGGATGTAAATGAAAGGACAAAAGAAAGGATTCCTTCGCTTCCGGAAGACTATCTGGTAAGTAAGGAAGCTGAAGAAATCCTGCAGATGGTGGATAAGACACCGGCAAGGCTGTTTATGATGACAGGCGATGCCGGTACTGGAAAGACAACGGATGCCAGAATGATCGCCCAGATCTTAGGGCTTCCATATTATGTGTTCACCTGTGGACCTGGAACGGATGAACTGGAACTTTTAGCGACCACCGTGCCAAATATGGGCGGAACAGCACATCTGGAAATGGAATTGCCACGTCTGGAAGACATTGAAATGGATCCGGCTTCAGCTCTTGCAACGGTAAATGGCATTTATGAAGAGGGGATCAGCCGGGAAAAAGCTTTTCAGGAAATCCTGAAAGCAGTTTATGAAAAAGGCTATGAAAAGTCGAAAAATGAAAAAGACTTCTTATTAAAAGAGTCAGAAATCGTAAAGGCATGCAGGGAACCATCTGTGATTGAAATTCAGGAGCCGGCCATGATTGAAAAACCTGGGACACTTACGAGATTAAACTCCCTGTTTGACGATGGAGCTGTAACCGATCTGGTAAATGGAGAACAGATACGGAGAAATCCGGATACCATTGTGATCATGACCACCAATCTGGATTATGTCGGCTGTCAGAACTTCAACCAGTCAGTTCTTTCCCGAATGAACCTGATTCAGCCAAAGGAAGCCCTGACAGAAGAGGAAATGGCAAAAAGGGCAATGAAAAGAACCGGGTTTAAAAACAAAGAACTTCTGTCCTTTATGGCTGCCACGGTCTGCAAGATCCATGAATATTTGATCGAACAGGACATTACGGATGGCGTATGCGGATACCGGGAATTGGAAAACTGGGTGTTAAGTTACATGGTTTCCAATGATCTCAGGAGGTCAGCATGGACAGCACTGCTCAGTAAAGCATCCATGGACAGGGAAGAACAGGGAACTATGGAACGCGTCTTTCTTCTTCCTCATTGTGCTGTGGATTAAAAACGGATGGAGGAAACGAATGAAAAAGGCTTTATACCGGAAACGGATATGTGCAGAGAAAGAAAAACTGACACCGGAAAAAGTATTTCATACGCCGCAGTATCGTGATCTTTTGACCTCGATCGGGCATGAAATCACGGGTGGAAAGTTGACTACATTACGGTTATACGATGATAAAAATTCAGGGATTGCAGGATGGAATCAGGGAGAAACAGTTGCCGTAAATCTGGGAAACCAGATTACGTCAAGTTTTCTGACACTGGAATTAAAAAGTGACAGCCTGATCGGGATTCTGGGACATGAATGCGGACATTACCGGTATACGGATTCTGCACTTAGAAAAAGGTATGCCGAGCATATGTTAAATGGCAGCTGGTATCCAAAGGAGCCAGTACCGGAAAATGCACAGGAAAAAGAGGCATTGGATGCGATGAATGTCTACTTTGAAAGAAAAGATAAAGCAATCCTTTCTATCTTTCTGCAGACAGCATCTTATCTCAGCAATCTTTTGAATGATATGTACATAGAAGAGAAGATGTGCGCCCTTTTTCCGGGAAGCATCCGCAGGGGAATCCTTATGAATCGCGACCGAAATGTGGAATGGCTTCCAACACTTCGGGAAATGTTGAAAACGGAGAAAGATAAGATTTCTATTCTTATGAACCTGTGTGCACAGTATGCCTTGTCTTCAAGGGTCAATGCCTGGGATGGTGCGGATTACGAGCTTATTGATACACTAAAACTGCTTATGCCGGTCATTGATGAAGCGGGAAAGGCAGCAGATGACATGGAGAGATATCTTGCCACCAACCATATTCTTCTGATGATCTGGAAATATTTTGCGAAAATCATAGATGAAATAGAGAAGAACAGTACAGAAAATGAAGAGCAAAAGCCAGAACAGGAAGAGCGTGAAGGGCAAAAGGAAAACCCGAATGAATCCGAAGAAGAACCGGAGGAAGAAAAGCAGGGTAACACAGGGGCACAGACTGAGCAAAATGAAGATAAGATCAGAAAAGAGGATACGGAACAGGAGTCGGAAACAGAAGACAAAACCGAAAGAAACGGAGAGGATCAGGAAACGGAAGGCCATGAAAACGGGCGCACGGCAGAGCTTCAGAAGTTTCTACAGCAACTGTGTGAAAATCTTCCGAAATGTGTCAGGGAGTCTGGTGGCTTCGAAGACAAACAGAATGAATGTGGCATCCCTGCCTCAGAAACGGAAGCATCCAGTGATAATGCCTTGCAAAAAATCCTTTATGAAATGGCGAAAGAGATGCTTGATGAGAAGATACAGAAAGAAATTTTCGAACATCTTCAAAAGGAATTGATGGAGATACCGTTTGAAGAAGGCCATGACCTGGTACAGAAAAAACTTTGCCGTAAGACCGAGATATCAGATTTTTTAAAATTACAGACAGAAAAGTATGAGGGGCAGCTTAAACAGGTAAAAAAGAGACTTCGCCTGAAACTGCTTCCTATATTGAAAAATCAGAAAGAACGCACGGAACATAAGCTTTTTCTTGGACGTCGGGTAGATCTTCGAAACATAGCTGAACCGTCTGGGGCAGTATTTAAGAAACAACAGCCAGGAAAAAATCTGGATATCTGTGTGGCTGTGCTGGTTGATAATTCTTTTTCCATGTGTGGGGAACGGATGGATCATGCCATTCTTGCAGCACTTTGCCTGTATGATTTTTGTATGGAATCAGAAATACCGGTTTTAGTGTGCGGACATCATACAGATGGATACCGGCATGAGAACCTGAAAGACGAAACAGTGTATCTGCATTGCTGCGCAGATTTTGAAACGGATGAAAAGGATCGGTTCCGGATCGCTGGTATGCAGCCTTATGGAAGCAACCGGGATGGAACTGCATTGTGGTATGCTGGCAGCCGTCTTTTGGAACGACCGGAAAAGCAGAAACTGCTGTTTGTGATCAGTGATGGTGCACCTAATGCAAACCAGTATGGAGGCACAGGGGCAAAAAGGGACCTTCAGAAGATTCGGAAAAAACTGCTGCAGCAGGGAGTATTCTTTCAGGCTGCTGCGATCGGAAGCGACAAGGAAGCAATTCAGGAAATTTATGAGGAATCTTTTCTGGATATTACGGATCTTGAACAGCTTCCGGCTCTTCTGACAAAGAAACTGCTGCGTTTTATCAGGAGGTAAGGATGAACAGGAAAGAAAAAGAACAGAATACGGATGTATCAAAGCAGATCTGTGTTCATAAGACACAGAATACGTTACTGGAATTTAATAGCTTTTTGCGGATGGCAGAACCAAAGGAGTTCTGGCACCTTCACGAAGACTTTGCCAGCGATTATTCCCGGATCCGGGCGGTCATGGTTGACTACAGCAAAGAAGACAGCATCAGCGTTTATGCAAATCTGAGTCCGGAAATCATAAAATACGTGTATTCCCGTATATGGAATAATGTGCAGGAATTTAAATTCTTCCAGCAAAAGATCTTTTGCGAGGATAAAAATTCCAACATGGGAAGGGTTACAGTATTTTCCATACAGAGGAAGGTTCGCAACAACAAAGGAGAAGTTTTAAATTATCCGTGGGTTGTCAGGATACAGAATGGCACCGGTGTAGCGATGCATAATGCCAATGGCGGGCAGTATTGTAAAAAAGACAGCTACCGGAAAGAAAAAGAGGTTACCATACAGCTGAAAGATGAGGAAATCTTCACACTGTTTGCAAGAACTTCTGCTGTGATCCAGGCATTTGAACAGGATTGCATGACACGCCGCAGACAGGCTGGAAATTTCCGGAACTTGTACAGAATGGTAGAAAAACTCATTGTTGGAACTGAGGAGGAAAAAGATAATGCTGCGTAAAAGAATAAAGAAGAACACATTGAAATGGGAAAAAATCTATGCGGAACAGCTTCTTGATATGATGGACGAGGAAGAAAATGCTTTACAGAAGATTTATCTGACAGGGTATGTACTTGAACTGAAAAAGAACCGGTATTTTGCCGGATGGTACAAAGACCGGATCGTTTGCCGTTCCCTGGAGTATGCACGTTATTTTCCGAGTGCTGAGGCAGCGGAAGAGTATGTACATAAGTATCTGGGATTTGCAGGCATGACCTGTTATATCTGCCACGTAAACTGGACGCTGGCTTCCTGCGGGAGTGAAAATATGGAGGATAACGAAGAAAACTTGTTAGAGGAAAATGGTAAAATCCTTTCGTTTGCAAATTATGCAGATGTAAAGCAATATCAGAAACAGCGAGGCATGGAACATTCTACAATGGCGATCACTTATGCAAGCCGGAAAAAGAAGATTATCCTGGCAGCATAAGAACAATTTTGGGGGACTGGCGAACAGTCCCCTTTTTATATGGGAAAACAGGAGGAAATTGGATGGAATGGAAGATTTATGAAGAATGGCTTGATATTACCCTGTACCGGCAGATGACGAACCTGATCTATAAGCTGTCATCTAATGAGGAAAAATATAAAATTTATATGCAATTAAAAGAAAATGACATGTTTCTGGAAAAGCCGAAAGTAGACATGGAAACCGCTTATGGACTGCACTATCCGGGAGAAGTCCTGGAGCGCATTGGAGAACATCTGACCTTGACAAAGCAGACATACCGTGCCCTCGGACTTGCCCTGGCAAGGATGATGCCTTTACAGGAGACCTGTATGTTCAATGGGGCACAAAAGGATCTGTTCTGGAAAAAGATGAAACAGATTCTTGGAGAGAAAGACCTGTTTTTGATCAGTATCAATTATATCTGTGAGGAAAAGGAAAAGAATCGGTGGAAACAGGCCATGCATGCGTATCCATTTGAGCGAGCAGAAGAAATGCTGTTTGCCATGTCCATCCTCCCAGATGATGAAATACTGTGGGAAGGCATAAAACAGAAACTTGCTGACAGCTTTTCAAAGAACCGGAAGATATCCGTATTTACTGAATGGAATCTTTTCGTGTGGATGGTAGGCAAAGTAATGACCAAGCTTAAAGGGTATCGTAAAAAGGATCTGGATATCCTGAAACTGCTGGCAAAGTTAGCAGTCACAAATGCTAAAAATGCGGATGCCGTTTTGGAAAAACGCATGCGTATGTTTGGATATTCCGACAAAGAGACCGCTTTTTTAAATTTTGTACTGATGTATTTTGTAGAGAGACCCGATCGGATAAGCCTTTCCGGGTTGACAGCAGAAAAAATTGGGCTGAATGTATTAGAGGCATTTTTGCCCGGAAAAGAGACATATCCAGAAGAAGCTTATGTACTTTGTTCACGGATTTTAAGAACATATGGGAAACTTTCTGTCCGTATCGACGGTAAAGAACGGCTGGAAAAATGCATGAATGAAACGTTCAGGGTGGAAAATGTAAAAACGTTTCTTACGTTGTTTCCATTTAGAAGTAATGAACCGGAAGAGTGGCACTACATTGATCTGACAGAAGAAAAATGGGATCCTCTGGTAAAAGAACTCTCTTCGGAAGAATTTGAAGCGTGTGTTACAGATACTCTGAAAGGCAAAACATACAGTACGAAAAGTTTGCTGAAGTATCTGGAACGTTATGAAAACCTTACAGGAAAAAGATACCAGGATGTTTTCTGGAAAAAGAGTGAGCCGGAACTTTACGCGGTTTTCAACCGGCTGATCCTGCATGGGATTTTGGATGGAAAAAAGTATCTGGAAGAGTTTGTAAAGGATTATAAAAATGAAGATCCAGATTTGGAAAAGAAATGGGAATTTATGGCAGGATATTTAAAAAGTGAAATAAAGGATCTTTGTAATGAGCATTCCTATCCTATGCTGAAATTTCTGATCAATGAGATTGGAATGGATGGATGCGAATTCTTAAGCCCCTGGAGGATTTTAAAGGAAACTTTCTCCTTGGGATACTATGCTATCCAACATAGAGAGTGCGAATTTTTTTCTCCAGTTCTGGGAAAAGAGGAACACCGGGAACTGTTTTCAATGGTAGAAAAAAAGTTCTTTTATGAATATCCGGATATTTATCCAGAATACCTGACGGCCTTACTTTTAAAGGAAAGTACAGCACTTTGGATGGAACAGTCAGAAGCATATGAGCTTTCCAAATTGCTTCTCCCATTTATAAGCGATTCTTATCGAAGGGAAACCCTGTATCAGAAATATATGACAGAAGAGGATCGGAAAAGATATCAGGAACGGAAAGAATGGCTGAAGGAACAGAAAAAACGGATGGAACGCTGGAAAACTGAAAAAAACATCAAACAGCAGTTTAACCAGATGTTAAGGGAAAACAGGAAAACGGATAAGGAGCTTCAGTCTATTTATGAGTTTTACAAGAACGGGCGGTATTCATATGGCTATAAGAAACTCTACTGTAAGATCGTTTCCTCGTATTTAAAAGATGATTTCGCAGGAACAGCGAAAAAGCCTATGGCAAAAAAGGAAGCTCTGTATCTTCTTAAACTAGCAGAAAATATGTACCAGGACGAATGCATGGAGTTAACGGAGATTAACGGATTAATAGAAAGGGCAGAGGTAGCATGATGATTGAAAGAATCTTAAAGCACATGAATATTTACAAGGAAATGAAAAATGCAGCAATTCCCTTGAAACTGATAGGAAAGAAAGGGGAAGATTTCTGTATGAATGCAGCCAGATTGGTAAATCAGCAAGAACTTTCCGGTCTGATGGAGGGGTTAAATGAGGAGACGATTTCTTCTCTGATGGACGATCCGGAAATGCTCACCTATTTGGGAAAAATGAACAAAAAGGATTTTTCTATTTTAGAACCAGACCGCATCAGAATGATAGTAGAATGTGCAGGAAATGAAAAGCTGTCCGAATTTCCCTATGAAAAAATTGAAAAAGTATTGGCAGATAAGGAAATCCCGGACCGGATTGTATATGTTTATCTGAAATATTATGCTTTTCTGGAACCGGAAGAAGAGTTAAAGAAACAGCTTGTAGCAAGTCTTGAGACCTGCATTGGTGAGTTTGATGTTGCCCGGGCGGGGATAAAGATACGCATGCTTTTGATAAATCCAGCTTTTTCAACGGAGCTTCTTTATGAGCTGCTCAAGGATGAGGAATCATTGGCATTACTTTTGAAACAGGATCTGATGGAACTTGTAAATTATTTATCAGAGTTTTGTGAAGAAACGGAAAGTTTAAATAAGAAACAGCTGGAAGAACTGAGCCGGCATCCAAAAGAAATCCGGAATGGATTAGAAGTGGTTCTTGCTCAGATCCCAAAAGAATGGCAGGCCTCTTTTCTTCACTTATGGCTTTGGAACGGATCATTATATGCAGATATCCCGAAGCTGATAAGATTTTTGACAGGTCCAAATGCAGATTTTGAAAAGGTTTCAAACGGAAAGGCAGCCTATGTGAACACTCTGTATGGAAATCCGCTTCCAGATATGGATCTTTATGAGCTCACTTTGGAAAAGACAGAGCTTATCCTGTATGCCATTACGAAACGGAAGAAACATTTCCTGGAACTTTTGCGAAAGAATGGAGACTGGCTTATAAACCTTGACAGAAATTCGTTGATTCTGGATGAAGAGGTTTATAAAAGATGCCTGAATCTAAATACTTTAAACGAGCAAAATTTAATGGATTGTGAATATATGGTAGTTCCCTGGAGAAAGAGTGAAGAATCACTGTTTTCGAAGCCTCGTGTATTTGAAGAATTGAAAGTCCTGTTCAATGTAAAAGCAGTCTATATAGACCTGTATGATCGTTTAGCATACTCCAAAAGTGATGATCGTCTTCGGGTGATCCGTGAGTTGATAAAAAGAGACTGCCTGACAGATGCATTAGAGGAAAATCAGATTGAGCGCTTGGCAAAAGCTTTGTCAAAAAAGCCGCTTTCCAGATGGATGCATGAGGATTTAAAAAACATTCTGGATCTCCGGCATGAAACTGCCATATGGATTCTGATATTTTTAATGGATTTTACTGAACTTTTAAAGGATCTTACAAAGGATAATCAGGTTTACTTCCTTTTACATAATCAGAATCTTTTAAATGGCTGTTCCGGATTACCTGCATTGATGGACAAACTGCTGTCCCAGGATCCTTCCTGGAAGAATTTAAAGACAGAATTGAATATTTCGGATGCTTTTGTCGCGGAAAATAAATCCAATATCCAGAAGTTCATTTATGAAGGTGGCGCTGAGATCATGACTTCCTTTCTGAACAGGCAGCCGAAAAAGAAGGAAGAAATCCGAAGAATCGTAAATGCTGAGTTATTAGGAAAGTTCATGGAGCTGAAATACCATGAAGGAGATCTGGGACGGGAAATTGCTTTTCCAATAAAAAGAGATACAGAAGAAATCTGGAAAGAAAAGCTGCTGCGCGTGGATTGTGGATGGGAAATCTGGGAAGAGGACAGCCTGCTTCCGGTCATGCAGATAGGAGAAGTACCGCTACGCAGCTGCATTTCCTATCGGAATGGTCCAAATTGTGATTGTCTGTTATCCTGTTTTGATGCAAATAAAAAAATTATATGTATCAAACACAATAGTAAAATTGTATTTCGTGCAATCCTCCGTCTGACAAAAGGTTCTTTTGTAGCTGCGGATGAAAGGAAGACGATTGAGTTTGTTGATGTGACTGCCAAAAGCGAACCACATGAAAATAAAGCAGAAGAACTGGTTTTGTTTTTGGAACGTTATTATCAAAGCGGACTTAGCGAACAGGAAATACGAAAAGCAGTAAATTTAACTGCTATGCTGGTAAAAGAAAAAGCAGAAAAACTTGGAGCAAGGCTTGTACTTAGCAGCAGTTATAAGAATGTTCTGGAAAATAAAAACTATGTTTTGACAAACTTTTATATGTATATTTCCGCATCTAAAAATGGAAGCCAGTATCTGGACAGCCTTGGAGGGGCCGCTGGTGTCAGTGCTTCCGGAAGCTATACCTGCAATATATTTTTGCTGGAAGCAGAAGAGAGGAGAGAAGAGAGCTTATGAATATACGAAGAGCAGGAAGAAAAGTAGTAAAAAACCTACATAAAGGGTATGGCATATATCGGATCGGTTTTGTAAATATTTATGGTGAGGAAGATGAAACAGAATTGGATGCTATGAATATCAATGATCTGGAAAGATTATGGCTGTCTCTTTGTCCGGAATTTGAGTGCAAGGGAAACAGTGTATGCTATGTGGAACGGGTAGGTTAAAAAACACCCGATCCAACTCGGGGAAAAAGTGTCTTGTAAAGGTCATTCATTGATGCTAAGATAAAATAAACAAAAGCTTTTTCGAAAATTTCTTCATAACATAAAAAGAATAAAGAGGGAGGTGACAGCGAACGTGGCAGATGAAAAAATTGTGCCAGAGAACGGATTGGAAGTACGTTACGAAAGATATAAAGGTATTATTAAGAATTTTACACTCATGAGTGACATATTTATGAGAAATGTTTTCAAACAGAGAGAATGCCTGGAATATGTTCTGCAGGTCATTATGGAAAAACAGGATCTGAAAGTAATTGATCAGATCATCCAGAAGGATTATAAGAATCTGCAGGGACGATCCGCAATCATGGACTGTGTTGCCAGAGATTCCGAAGGCAAACAGTTTGATGTGGAGATCCAGCAGGATAATGAAGGTGCATCACCTAAGAGGGCACGTTACCATATTGGTTTGATGGACATGAACACTTTAAATCCGGGTCAGGATTTTGATGAATTACCGGAAAGCTATGTGATCTTTATTACCAGGGATGACATCCTTGGGTATGGCTTTCCTATTTACCATATTGACAGGCATATCAAAGAAGCCGATGATAGCTTTCAGGACGAAGCACATATTATATATGTGAATTCCAGAAAACAGGAAGACACAGAACTTGGGAGACTTATGCATGATCTGCATTGTAGGAATGCGGATGAAATGCACAGTCCGGTTCTTGCAAAACGGGTACATGAATTAAAAGACACGCAGAAAGGGGTTGAGCTTATGTGCCATGAAATGGAAAAAATTTATAGCGAAGGAATGGAAAGTGGGGAGAAACGTGGTGAACTCAAAAAAGCAAAAGAAACAGCACTTTCACTTGCAGAAATGGGTCTGCCTGTTGAAAAAATTGCAAAAGCTGTAAATCATAATGTGAATGAAGTCCAAAAATGGATTGATGAAAATCTATGTGCAATAAAATAAGGAACGCATTTATAAATGGGCAGGTCTGTTGGGCTTGCCCTGATTTATATAATATCGTGCTTAAGAGTAAATATCCAGTTATAATAGAGCAGTTATTCTGTATCAGAGTTGTAGAGACATCAGCCATAAATATATAGTATTAGAAAAGGAGCCTGTCAAATGGAAACATTAGTTATCTATTTTTCGCAGAAAGGAAAGACAAAAGAAGCTGCTGGACGGATCGCACAGCTTTCCGGTGCAGATCTGGCAGAGATTAAGACTCATAAATCTTACCGGATGTCTTATAGAAAAACGGTATTTACCTCATTAAAAGAAATTTTATTAAATGAGCGGCCAGAACTGGATATGGAGATTCCTGATATTTCTGCATACGACAGGATACTGATAGGAAGCCCGATCTGGTGTGGAACATTTCCAAATGCAGTATTCAGTTTTCTGGACAAGATAAATCTGAATGGAAAAAAAGCAGCAATTTTTACAACCAGCGGAGCTACCGAACCACAGAAAATTGCGGTGAAGATCAAAAAGAAATATTCTGCAAAATGGTGCAGACCATTTAATGCGAACCATGCAACAGATGAAAATATCACAGATTGGTTAAAATAGTATGATCTCACAAACAGGAATGCGGATGAAATGCACAGTCCGGTTGTTGTAAAACGGTTACATGAATTAAAAGACACGCAGAAAGGGGCCACGCTTATGTGCCATGAAATGGAAAAAATTTATAGCGAAGGAATGGAAAGCGGGGAATTAAAGGCCAAAAAAGAAATAGCTCTTTCTATGGCTGAAGAGGGGATGGATGTTAAGAAAGTTGCCCGCCTGGTTAAAGTAAGTGAAGACGATATCCAGAAATGGATTAATGAAAACATGTGTGTGGCGAAGTAAATAAAAATCATATTATAGTGGGTAAGCCGGTTTTCGACTTACCTATTTATTAATTAAAGGTCAGGAATTTTTAGTGTTGGAATGATTATAGGTATTTGTTTTCGGTATGAAAATACCGTTTATTTATTCTAGACATAAGATGTCCGGTTGAAAATTAACGGATTCTCGTTTTATGTCGTGGTAATTTTGGTGCATATTGGTAAGCTGTAAGTGGAAGAGAGGTAGAGACATGGATACAAAAAAGATTG
>ERZ894191.879-NODE-879-length-20663-cov-12.157560_pt1 | contig 20663 bp, 18 predicted proteins | sample MGYA00380282_ERZ894191 | MGnify/ENA primary metagenome ERZ894191 (study PRJEB32331, sample SAMN06328485) | human gut metagenome | biome: human gut microbiome; feature: stool | host: Homo sapiens | collected 2013-02-21 ...
GATTCAATCTCGAAAACAGCATTGCCCAGTTGACAAAACTATAGGAACACCCCCCCCCGAACGCTTTTTGTGGTTACATCCACAGTGCACGCTCCAAGGGTGTCAAAGGCTGTCACAAGTGCGCCGCAGCCCGGCAGGCAGGCGTGGCGCACATGACAATAATCATACCTGTTGGTAAAAAAGTTACCACGCCCAGCGTGTCAAATGTTGAGCAACAAAATTAAATCCGGTTAACGGTTATTTTCGCAGCTCAGCAGCTTTGACGAGATCGCCCCATATCACACTTGCCAGATAAACGCGCTTGCGAATGTAGGCACGCACACGTCCAACGCCACCTCTCATCGGACCTCCACCCTCCGCTACACTCAACATTGAGTTATACATTTGATTCCATGTAAGGAACTTCATATGCCAGACGTAAAGCCTATTTCCGATCTGCAGGGCAACGTTGGCGCCATTGCAGATATCTGTCGTAAGACCAAAGAGCCCGTCCACCTACCCAAAAACGGGTCGGCGTCACTTGTCGCTATGGATACCGAAGCCTATGACGAGCAGGCGCGCGCACTTGCCGCCATCCAGCAATCCATCGCCCGCGGTTACGACGACCTCATCAACGTCCGCATTCGACCCTGGAAACAGGCGAAGGCCGAAGCGGATCAGATACGAGCCTCAAGACAACCCTCCCCCATGTAACCATCCTGTAAATCATAGCAGCGCACTCGAGTTTTACCGTGATGCGGTCGCGCCTGGCGCTCCACTGTGCTAAAGTATCCCGAACGTTCAAACGACAACGAGGGGGACCTAGAAGATGGCACGTGTGCACAACTTCTCAGCAGGCCCGGCCGCACTGCCTACCAGCGTGCTTGCCGAGATCGCCGACGAGATGATGGACTACCGCGGTTGCGGCATGTCTGTGCTCGAGATGAGCCATCGATCTAGCATGTACCAGCAGATCATCGACGACGCCGAGGCAACCCTGCGCCGCCTGCTGAGCATCCCCGATAACTACCGCGTCCTGTTTTTGCAGGGCGGCGCCACGCTGCAGTTTGCGGGCATCCCCATGAACCTCATGCGCCGCGGCCGCGCCGGCTACATCGTGACCGGCAACTTTGCCAACAAGGCATACAAAGAAGCCGCCAAGTACGGCGAGGCCGTGCTGCTCGCGAGCTCCGAGGACACCAATTTCGACCGCATTCCTACCATGGCCGACGTCAACGCGCGCATTGCCGCCGAGGCCACGGGCGACAGGCTCGACTACGTCTACATCTGCCAGAACAACACCATCTTTGGCACCATGTACCACGAGCTGCCCGCTTGCGGCGACGTGCCGCTGGTCGCCGATGTCTCGAGCTGCTTTCTGTCGCAGCCGCTCGACGTTGAGCGCTACGGGCTCATCTACGCCGGCGCGCAGAAAAACGCCGGCGCCGCGGGCGTGACCGTGGTCATCGTGCGCGACGACCTTATCGCCGAAGGCCCGGCCTATGCGCAGACGCCGCAGTACATGGACCTTAAGACCCAAGCCGCCAAGGACTCCATGCTCAACACGCCCAACACCTTTGGCATCTACGTGTGCGGCAAGGTGTTCCGTTGGGTTGAGCAGACCGGCGGACTTGCCGCCATGGCCGAGCGCAACTGGGCCAAAGCCAACCTGCTCTATGACTTGCTCGAGCAAAGCGAACTGTTCCATGGCACCACGCAGGCCGACAGCCGCTCCATCGCCAACGTCACGTTCCGCACCGGCGATGCCGACCTCGACGCCGCCTTTGTCGCAGGCGCGGCCGAGCACCAGATTCAAAACGTCAAGGGCCATCGCCTGGTGGGCGGCATGCGCGCCAGCGTCTACAACGCCGTGGGCCTAGAGGACGTGCAGGCACTGGCCACATACATGAAGGACTTCGAAGCACAGCATAGTTTGAGTCCGCGATCTAACTAGCCCGCAACGCGCGGGCCGACCAGCCACTTCAAACCATCTGTTTACAACAAACCTGCTAAGGAGTTTTCCATGCGTAAGATTAAGACCATCGACGACATCACCAAAGACGGCAAGGTTGAGTTTGGCGAGGGCTACGAGTTTGTGGCCACCGCCGAGGAGGCCGACGCCATCCTGATGCGCTCGACCGACCTGCACGGCTACGAGCTGCCCGAGGGCATTCGCGCCATCGCCCGCTGCGGCGCCGGCGTCAACAACATTCCCGTCGAGGAATACGCCAAGAAGGGCGTCGTCGTCTTTAACTCCCCCGGCGCCAACAGCAACGCCGTCAAGGAGCTCGTCCTGGGCATGCTGGTGCTTTCGAGCCGCGGCGTGGTGCAGTCGATGAACTGGGTGCGCGACAACGCCGACGACCCCGATATCCAAGTCGACGCCGAAAAGGCCAAGAAGGCCTTTGTGGGTCGCGAGCTCAAGGGCAAGCGCATTGGCGTCATCGGCCTGGGCAACGTGGGCTCCAAGGTCGCCAACGCCTGTGTCGATCTGGGCATGGACGTCTACGGCTACGACCCGTTCATTTCCGTCGAGCACGCGTGGGTGCTGAGCCGCGAGGTGCAGCGCGTGGGCACGCTCGAGGATCTGTGCCGCGGCTGCGACTACCTCACCGTGCACGTGCCCAGCAAGGCCGACACCATCGGTATGATCAGCACCGAGCAGATTAACCTGCTGGCGCCCGACGCCGTGCTCATCAACTACGCGCGCGAGACCATCATTGACGAGGACGCCGTCGACGCCGCCCTGCGCGAGGGCAAGCTCAGCTGGTTTAGCTGCGACTTTGCCACGCCCAAGACCGTCAAGATGCCCAATACGTTTATCACCACGCATTCGGGCGCCGGCACCGGCGAGGCCGAGGCCAACTGCGCCGACATGGCCATCAGCGAGCTCAAGGATTACCTGGAAAACGGCAACATCGCGCACAGCGTCAACTACCCCGCCTGCAGCATGGGCAAGGCGCGCGCCGCAAGCCGTATTGCCTGCCTGCATGCCAACGTGCCCAACATGATCGGCCAGATCACGGCCATTCTCGCCAAGGACAACGCCAACGTGCAGCGCATGACCAACGAGTCCGCTGGCGAGAACGCCTACACCATGTTCGACACCGATGAGCACCTGGACGGCAGCACGATCGAGGCACTCAAGCATATTCCGTCGATGTATCGTGTGCGCGTGATTAAATAGCGCCGGCGCCAATCCTGCCAGACAGACCACGAAGCCCATTCGGCCCCCGTTTTCACGAAACGGGGGCCGATTTTGTTGCTCCGGACGACTTTAAAATGATACCCATAACAAGTTTTTTCAGATAATCGATAGTGAGGCTCAAGTCGCTAAGCACACCCGCTTTGATAAACAGCTTTATCAGGGACTTTAGTAGGTAAAAATCGATCTCTATGTGCCGAATGTAAGTTGACTGTCCATTTTCCGAAACAACTTATTCTAGATAGCATTTTTAAGGCCCCTCCAAGGCGAAATATAAGTCTTTTTGTGACCAAAACTCTAGTCCGCGCGACCGTTTTCCACCCGCGCGGCTACATTCCTGCCCAATCGATAAAAATCTCCTCACGAAGCCGCCGTTCGAGCTCCTGCTGTCGCGGCGTCTTGTCTTTCGGCGGCACATCGAGATAGGACATGATGAGCTCCATCACCACGCGGAAGGCATCGGAGTCGGCCAGCTGACCATAGGTCATCAGAATGACGGGATATCCCATCGCTTGCAGCGCCGTCGTTCGATCGGAGTCCGAAATCTTGGATTCAATGGATCCGTGAATGGCTTTACCTTGGCATTCAACCAGACACTCTCGACTGCCGTCCTTATTTGCCAGCAGGATATCGGCATAGCGCCTATCAAGCCCCGAAATCAGGCGGGCGCTGCGCGTCATACGAATCTCAACGTTATTGGTAAGGCGCAGCCCTTCGCCGCCGCGCAACCTCGTAAGGCCAAACAGCATCGAAGCCTGGACCTCAAGCGGCGATGCCGCCACCCCCGTAATGCATTTCGCGGCACGTGTGAACGATTTAGCGCCGCGGAGCCCCCGGATCTTATCGGCGAACTCTGTAAGTTCAGAGAACTCGATCAAGGGCGGTCGTTTCCACAGGTCCGTTGGATTCCCCGAGACATCCTTTACATTTTCCCAGCCCAGCCGCGCGTCGCCCCACCGGTCCCCGTATGCCTGCTCAAGTGCCGACTTTACCTGAGGCGCAATCTTGCACACGGCAAAGGTGCCGCACATCTCATACATGCACATGATCAGACGCTCGTTTGAGACCGAGGAAGCCAGGGTCAACAGGGTAAAGAGCGGGGACGCGACATCGAGGCCAAACTCTGTCTGCCGCACGGAATCAAACGGCCTCTCCCCGTTCCAAACATGCCTGACAATGCGATCGCCCTTACGCCCGCAGCCGCCCTGCGCCAAAACGTGTAACGGGGTGCCCAGGAAATGCGCGACGAGCGGATGCTCGCAAAGGCGCTCCCTGCGCGGATCGTCCGCAGAATCGGGCAGGTCCGGCATTATCGCCAAAACCTGTGGAGGTATCCGGTGATACCGAAAGGCAGATATGTCGCACAGCATGTCGTCCATAAAGGCTACGTACCCACCGCGCCGTTTGTAAACCCGCTCGGACGGCAAACGCGCTGGCTCGGCCTGCGAACGGTAAATGCTGCTGCGCGCGCGTCGCGAATCTCTCAGGAGGCTTACAATCGGTTTGGAAAGCAGACTGATTGTGAGGTTGCATATGGTTGATGAGGACTTTGCCTGGCGGCTTGCGCAGGAGCTTGTGCGGATCGAAAGCTCAGACCCGGGCGCGTATGAGGACGAGATTGAGCGCTTCATTAAGAGGCTCATTGAGCAGCAGCTGGCACAACTTGATAGTTCTGCGCTCGATGCCGTGCAGATTGAGGAGCTCGAAGTGCTGCCCGGGCGCCGCAACCTTAAAGTCACCGTGCCGGGCCAAAGCGACGAGCCGCGGCTGGTCTATATCTGCCACATGGATACCGTCACCTTGGGCGATGGCTGGGACGCAGACATCGCACCGCTTGGGGCGGTTGTGCGCGACGATAAACTCTATGGCCGCGGTGCCTGCGATATGAAGGGTGGCCTGGCCTGCGCCATTGCCGCACTGGTCCATACGCTCGAGCGCGTGGCGGCGGATGGCGCGCTGCCACGCCGCGGCTTTTCGCTCATCTGCTCGGTCGACGAGGAAGACTTCATGCGCGGCTCAGAGGCCGCGATCGATGCTGGCTGGGTCAGCTCGCGCGAATGGGTGCTGGACACCGAGCCCACCGACGGACAGATCCAGGTGGCGCACAAGGGGCGTACGTGGTTCGAGATTGAAATGGCTGGCGTGACGGCGCATGCGAGCCAGCCTTGGAAGGGCGCGGATGCCGTCGCCGCCATGGCCGAGGTCGTGTGTTCGCTTCGTCGCGCGTTTGCGGCGCTGCCCGCGCACGATGAGCTGGGGCCTTCGACCATCACGTTTGGCCAAATCGAGGGCGGATATCGCCCCTACGTCGTACCCGACCACGCCAAAGTCTGGGTCGACATGCGCCTGACCCCGCCGACCGATACGGCCGCCGCAATCAATATGGTCGAGCATGCCATCGCCGTCGCCGAAGCCGCCGTTCCCGGTTGCCATGGCAGCTACACCGTGACGGGCGACCGCCCCGCCATCGAGCGCGACCCGAACTCTCCCCTTCTAGCAGCGCTCAAGCGTGCCGCCGATGACGTAACGGACGCGGACACGACCGTCGGCTTCTTTACCGGCTACACCGATACCGCCGTCATTGCCGGCAAGACAGGCAACCGCAATTGTATGAGCTACGGCCCCGGCTCGTTGGCGCTCGCGCACAAGCCCAACGAGTATGTGCCCCATGCCGATATCGTTCGCTGCCAAAACGTGCTCATCGCGCTTGCCGATAACACGCTCTGGGACGCAAGCGGCCAAGTTGGGGCATAATAAGCCGCGAACAAACCGACTCGCGCGTTAGGACCGCCCATGAAAGCACTTCCGTTTCCCTGCATCCGCCCAGCTCAGGACCGCGTGCTCGAGGCGCTGCCTGCGATGGACAGCATCCTGAGTGACAGCGGAGCCCTGCGCGGCGCCATTGCTGACGGCCTAATGCTCAAGGATCCAGGCGCGGCGTATTACGTGTACGAATGCTCGGGCGAGCCGGGTCGCGTGACGGGTGTCGTGGCGATTTGCCCGGTTAACGTACTGACGGGTAGCGACGAGGCTGCCGCCGAGAGCGTCGACGCACTCGCCGCCGCGCGCGCGATCGCCGAGCTTAAGGTGCAGCCGCGCCCCGTGTCGCTCGCCTACGAGGCGTCGCCCGTCATGGATATCATTTTGAGCGCTGCCAAAGAGGGCGCATCGCTCTACGCCGTCACCGATCCCGCGGGCGTCACACATCGCGTGTGGGAGGTCAAGCGCGAGGACGCCGTTGCCGCCATCCGTGCCATGCTCGATCAGGCGCCCGACCCGGTGTTCGCCGGTGACTCCGCCTATGTCGCCGCACTGGCTGGGGCATCGCAGATTCTGGCCGACGAGGCCCGCGCTGCCGGCGCCTACTCTGGCAAAGAGCCGTTCAACTTTGCTGTAGCCGTGCTGTTCCCCGCCGCGCAGGTCAGCGGCAGCGCGCCGCAGGTTCCGACGGGTCTGCTCACTCACCAGGTCTCACGGTTCTAGCGAACTCAAACGCTAAGCTGGAAAACCCAGCATCCAAACAAACAAGGGGCGGAGATGCAGCAAACGCATGCACCTCCGCCCTTTTCGCATCAAACAATTACGCCGGTAAACCGGGCCGCAACGTCAGCGTTATCCACGCTGCGGACCTGCCGCCGCCACGAGCGGCTCTAGCCCCAGCTCGCGCGCGTAGTCTTCCTGCGTAAAGACTTCGACCAGTTCAAACGTATCGGCCGCATCGTCAAACGCAAAATGCAGCACTGAGCAGTTGCCCGGCACGCGTTCGCGCTCGTCGGCCGCCGCGCCCCGCACGTGGTCCAAAAACTCCTTGATAGCTGAGCCATGACTTACCGCGAGCACGCACGTATGGTCCGGACGCTGCATAAGATCGGTCAGCGTCGCCACCATGCGCGTGCGCACCTGGATCTGGCCCTCGCCGCCAAACTGCCGATAGAAGTCGCGCCACGGGCGCTCGGGCATAAGCATCACGCGCTCGGCCTCAAAGTCGCCAAAGAACCACTCACGCAGGCCGTCCAGGCGCTCGTACGCCAAGCCCGGCCACAAGTTGGCGATAGTCTGCTCGGTGCGATGAAGCGTAGAGGTGTAGGCATGATCGGGCTCAATGCCGCGCGCACGTAAAAACATGCCGGCGCGCGCCGCCTGGTCGCAACCCAACTGCGTAAGCGGCGAGTCACTCCACCCCTGAATGATACGCTTAAGGTTGAATATCGTCTGTCCATGACGGACCAGATACAGATCTTTATTCATAGGGGTCCTTTCGTTCGTTACCAACCCAAGAGCGAAAACGCCCCGTCGCAATAGCCAAAATGAAGCACGGCACCGTTGTCGGGTAGCTCTCCCCCGCCAGTCACATACTCAAGAAACTCCTGGCAGGCTGAGCCGTGGGAAACCGCCAGCACGCAGTCGTGCTGCGGCCGGGCCATAATACGGGACAGCGCCGCGACCATGCGCGACTGAAGCTGCACTTCCGACTCGCCGCCAAAGGCCACCGGATAATCGCCCCAGGGCTGCGGCGGCATCTCGCGATTTGATGTGCCCTCCAGCGAGCCAAAATGCCACTCACGCAGGTCATCGACCAGCTCAATGGAACGGCCCTCGCCAACGATAAGCTCGGCCGTATGCCGCGCCCGGCCCAACGGCGAGGAATACACATGATCAAAGGCCACGCCACGCGCCGCAAACGCCGTACGCGCCGTCAGCGCCTGCTCGCGCCCGCGCGCCGTAAGCGGCGAATCGTGCCAGCCCTGCAAAATGCTCTGCACATTGAGCTCAGTCTGCCCATGCCGCACCAAATACAGATCTGCCACACGCTCTCCCCTCGTACCACCACAAAGGGGACAGGCACCTTTGTGGTGGTTTACCGTCTGATCACGCCGCGGTGACGCTCAGCTACACCAGCACGTCGGCGAGCGGGCGCTTGGGTACGTGGTGCACCTGCGCATCGTCACGCCAGTAATTAATTGAGCCGTCGGGGTTGGAATCGATCGCATCGATCATCTGCGTCTCGGCCGGCACGCCAAAAGCCATGATCAGCTTGAGCTCATACTTGTCGTTATCGAGCCCCATAGCATCGATCGCGTGGGGCGTAAAGGCCTTGAACATGCAGGCTGCCACCTCGGGCGTGGCGCTGCGAGCGGCGAGCATCATCGTCTGCGCGGCAATGCCCGTGTCGACCTCGGTGATGGGCGCGGCGGGCTTACCCGGAACAGCGCGCTCGGCAAGAATCGCGATGTAGCCGGTCGGACGCTCGCCCTCGGCAGGACCCGACCAATCCTTAAGCGCGCCGGCCCATGCAAGCTCATCAAATACACGCGCGCAATCCTCGGCACCGCTCACCACATGAAAACGCAGACGCTGAGCATTGGCGCCGCAGGGAGCCAGGTGCGCCAGTTCCGCCAGCTCGAGCAAAAACTCGCGCGGCACGCGCATGGACTCGTCAAAACGGCGGCACGTACGGGCGCGGCGGACCAGCGCGTCAAACGTGTCCAGGCCAAGCTTTTCGCAACCTTGCTTTGCCATCGATTCGACACTCGACGGTGCCTCGGGAACTGCTTCGTTCATAGGGACCCCCAATACAAGCCAATTGTCCTTAGGAAAATCTAACCTAAAACGTAGGCAATAACGAACAGGGCTGCAATGTTCTACACCTGTTGAATAGAAAATCGCGACGTGGGGAACAACGGAAACAATTCGGGGCCTTTGGGTTACGTTTCGCCCTCCCCGACCCATACGTCAGCGCCCTTAGGGGATACTGGTTGTAACGATCAAGGCTTACGCCGCACGGAAAGGAGACTTATGGGCATCTTTAAGAACGATGATCAAAAATCGAGCCAGTTTGGATTTGACGAGAAAAACATGGCGGGCAAAGCCGTCAAGGCCGTACGCTGGATCTACGCCATCACGGGCGTCTTAGCACTCATTGCTGGTATCGCGCTGCTTTTTGCACCTGCCAAGTCCCTCGTCTTTTTGACGACTGTCCTGGGTTTTTACTTTGTAATCACTGCTGCCATCAGACTATTCACTGCCATTTTTGAGCCGCTGCTGCCCACCGGCTGGCGCGTGACGAGCATCATCTCCAACCTACTCATTATCTTGGGCGGCGTCATAATCCTGCGCAACCAGGCCTTCTCGACCGCGACGCTCACCACGATGGTGGTTATCGTGGCCGGCTTTGGCTGGATTGTCGAAGGTGTCATGTCCATTCTGGAGTCCGAGCTTTCGTCCAACCGCGCCCTCGCTATCCTGAGCGGCGCACTTTCCATCATCGCCGGCATGTTCGTGTTTATCTATCCGCTGTGGTCGGCCAAGATGCTCGTCATCTTTAGCGGTGCCGCGCTGCTGGTGTTTGGCGTGACGCTCATTGTTCGCGCCATTCAGTTTGGCAAACTGGTGCGCTAGATGCCAAAGACGCTCTTTATTGATGCCGACGCCTGCCCGGTCACGCGCGAGTCGATTGACTGCGCGCGGCGGGCGGGCGTCGCCGTTGTTATCGCCGGCAACAGCACGCAAAACCTGGAACGGCACATTCGCCGCGACGACCCGCGCGATGCCGAGCACGCGCGACGCGGCTTTTGGGTCACGACGCTCGACGTGAGCGTGGGCGCCGACAGCGCCGACTTTGCCATTGTCGAACGCCTGCAGGCGGGCGACGTGGTCGTGACGCAGGACATTGGCTTGGCGAGCATAGTGCTCGGGCGCGATGCCGCCGCCATCGGTGTGCGCGGGCGCGTGTACGACAAGGCGACTATCGACATGCAGCTGTTTATTCGCCACGAGGAAAAGAAGGTACGCCGCGCCGGCGGACGCACTCGCGGTCCGGCAGCATTTACCAGCGAAGACCGCGCCCGCTTTAAACGCAACCTCACCGAGTTGCTGCACTAACCAAGGTAGATTTTTGAGACATGCCTAAAATCTACCTTTTTGTTTTGAGCGGTGTGAGCGCTCGGAATCCATGGCTCAACAAAAAACGGGCTTCAAAATGCCATGCGTCGCCGCATTGCGCAGGCGCTGAGCATGGCTATTTGAAGCCCATTTTTTAGGCCTACTTAGAGGCCAACGGCGGAGAGGATGAGGCCCCAGCCAGCGCCGATGACGTACATCATGATCAGGAACACGGCATTTTCGCGGGCGCTGCGGTTGGTGCGGAACAGCACCAGATAACCCACGCCGGCGGAAATGAGCGTGCCGGCGAGCATCGGCGCCAGTTGCAGCGCGCCTTCCAGATACAGCTGTGTAATGACCACGCTCGCCGAGCAATTGGGAATCAGCCCGACAAGCGCCGAACCCAGGACAGCGAGTGTCTCGTTGCCGCGCAGGAACTGCTCGATCGCGGACTCGCCGAACGTCTCGAGCACGGCGACCAGAATCAGCGTCACCAGAAAAATGAATACCGAGACCTGCACGGTGTGCGAGATCGCACTGCGGATGATCGACAGGACAGGCGTCCCTTCGTGGGAGTGAGAGTGACCGTGACCATCATGGTGTTCATGTTCGCCCTCATGACCGTGATCGTGGCCATGTCCGTGTTCGTGCTCGTCCTCGTCTTCATCACAACCGCAATGGTCGCGCTCGCACAGCTCGTGGATGTGGTCGGCGCTCACGCCTGCCTCGGCCACCTCGTCGATGATGTCACCGCCGCTGTGGTCGTCGTGCGCGCAGTTCACGTGGGCCGGGTTGGCCGCGGTTCCCAGCACGGTACGGCGAATCGCCGCGTGCGCGCGGGCGTTACGGCGCAGGCCGCGAATGGCAGCGTCCACGATAAAACCCGTGACCAGTGCGATCAGCGCTTTCGAAGCCAAAAGCATCGCCATAGTCTGCACGGGAACCTGCTCGGCAAGCAACAGCGGCAGCATCTCATCGGAGGTCGAAAGGAACACCGCCACCAACGTGCCCAAGGTCACGACACGGCCGGCGTACAGCGTTGCTGCCATGGCCGAAAATCCGCACTGCGGCACCATGCCCAGCAGCGAGCCAACCACGGGACCCGCAGCGCCGGCGCGCTTGATAGCGCCGTTGACGCGGTCGCCCGCAACGTGCTCAAGTGTCTCGAGAGCAAGATACGTCACCAACAAAAACGGCACCAGCGACAGCGTGTCCTTGCCGGCGTCGAGCAGAATATCAATCAGTAAATCCATGACGGATGGAACCTTTCGTGTCTTTCGGCAGCATTGTAAAAGTCCTAGCGGTCAACTAGGGTATTGTAGTTGTCCCGGGCGCGGTGCCAATAGTTGCCTATGGTAAACTATCATCTCGCCATAACTCAGTAACCTCGAGCCGCACAACGCGGCCCGTCCAAGGAGTAGCATATGAACGTATCGCAAGCACTCGAATACGAGCGCCAGCCGTTTATCCCCATGTTTATCTACGGCGACCACGGCGCCATGGAGTCCGAGCGCCAGAAGGGCGAGGAGGCCCTCAAGGTGCTCGAGACCGAGTACTTTACCGCCGAGGGCGACCCCGGCTTCGACTTTGCCACCGTGCGCGACCTGGCCGACCGCAACCGCGACCTGTGCGACCAGATTGGCGAGGCGCGTCTGCGCAACGTGACGCCCGCGACGCTCTCGCGCGGCCTGTCCGATGCCGACACCTGCGCCGCCATCGGCAAGATGCAAAAGCGCACCGCCGCGTCCGTTATGCGCGAAATCCGCGGCGACCGCGACGCGCTCGGCGTGGCCTACGCCCGCAAGCCCATCCAGGGCACCGTGCTCGGTATCGACATCGAGACCACCGGACGTGCACCCGAGCGCGGCTATATCATCAACGTGGGCTGGGAGATCATGGAGCTCACCAGCGACGCCGTCCCGCATGACGCCGAGGCACACTACTGCGGCCTGCCCGACATCTACCGCGGCGAGGATGTGCCGTTGTCGAATATCCACCACATCACCTGGGACGACATCGACGGCAAAAAGCCGTTCCGCGAGAACAAAGAGCTGCAAAAGCAGCTGCTCAAGCTTATGAAGAAGTACCCGTACATGGCACACAACGCCGCCTTTGAGGACAGCTGGTTCAAGATCCACCTGGACGGCTACGCCGAGGCACGCCGCGCCGGCAAGATCATCGTCATCGACTCGCGCCAGATCTGCCGCAGCCTGGACGCCGACGTGCGCTCGCTCCCCCGCGAGTCCGCCCCCGCCGCGCTCGAGAACTGGGCACGCCGTCGCGGCACCCTCGCGCCCGACGCCAACGAGCAGCATCTGGGTCTGGACGACACCGACCTCATGCTCCGCACGGTACAGGCCGAGTTCAACCTCAAGAACCTATTCGCGAAATAGCAACGCCTGCGACAAACACTACTTGCTCACGAGCGGCCTCGCAGCGGGAAACACCGCAGCGGGGCCGCCCTACGTTCCACAGATAGATCTGCCATCACAAATTCTGAACCCTCATTTTGAACGATTTCGGCCAATTCCCGACACGTAATTCGTTGTCGGATGGTGATGCATCGATATCAAATGTGCAGCAATTGAGTTTTTATATGCTATAGCTAAGCTGCGATAACATTGATTTTAGGCATGCCAACCCATAATTGCGTCAAGCTTTTGGACAGCATTTGGTTAGGCCCCTAAAACGACTTTCCCACTCAGCGCCATCAGCACGGCATTAGCTGACACGATATATACCATGAGTATCGTATTGTCACATACCACTGCAAAAGCGGTCTACCAGGCCGCGCATTCGGCGTCTACGAAAGACACCGAGCCCTGTAACCCTGCCGCGATTTACGGATCATGTCCCACCGGAACGCTCCTTGACGCAGCCGCAGAATGGCTCACCAAACACGATGTTTCCCTTGACGCAAATGATTGCCTCGAAGTAATGGTGTTTGATCGCAGGAATGCGCGCTATGCAATGAACTGTCAATGCCACGTTTCGTCAAAACGATTCTCGAGCTCACGCTTTATAGAGCTCAAAGATGGCATCTTCATTGTTGGCGTTGAGCTTTGCGCACTTCAGGCCGCCACCTATCTCCCTTTTCGCGAACTAGTGGAGTACTACTTTGAACTGTGCGGCGCTTATTCCCTAGAAACCGGCTCTTCCACCTCCTATACCGAGCGTTTCGCGCTTACCTCGACCGAGAGGCTAAAGCAGTTCTTTTATTCCATTTCCAGATGCGACGGTTTGGCCCTTGCCCGAAAGGCGATTCAATGTGTACGCGATGGATGCCGGTCTCCCATGGAAACGGCCTTTGCCATGATGCTTACGTTGCCCAAAAGCGAAGGAGGGCTTGGCATTAAAGGAATTGAGACCGACTACGAGGTGAAGGTCACCGCCGCCGCAAAAAATCTCACGAGACGCAAAAAGTTCTTTATGGATGCATATCTGAAGAAATCTCGAACAGATATTGAATACAACGGTTTTTATCACGACGCGGAAGAAGACCGCGCCATCGACGAAGAACGCAAGAACGCACTTGCGTCCATGGGCTACGGAATCATCACCGTCAGCCGTTATTCCTTTATGCATGCCAGCTCTTTCGTTAGGGTCATGGAGGCAATCCAACGAAAAGAAGGTATACGCCCCTCGCGTCTGCCAAAAGACTTTCAAATCATGCAAGAGGACCTGAGACTGTTTGTGCTCAGAAGGTTTATTGAGGAGAACAAACGAATCCAGGAGGAGCTTCGCCAGGATTCCGAAGAGCGTCAACGAATCGACCTCGAAAAAGCAATGCTCGAAGGCATCACATTGGACGATCCGACGATTAACGAGGCTCCGGCAATCGATGACATGCAGACCGCCGAACCCGACAGCCCATCACTCAACCAAACAAGCAGGTTCACGCCCGAGGGCAGGGTCTTCGGGGCCGGAAACTAGGCTGACTAACAAGGTGGGTACCCTAGCGACGTGCAAAATTGCGAGTATTCAGCAGGGCCGGGTGTCCATCACCCTCGAGTGGATCCAAAAGTGAAGCGAAATCACTCTTGCGTGAGAACGTTAGGCAACATTTGAGGAAGAACTCATCGGTTTACCACCCTAAGATAACTCTTTAGCTGCATTATTTGGCCTGCGATAAATTAACAGACCCCCTATCGTTGCAGAATACTCCATTTTTTGCACGGCGCAGGGGCACCCACCCCGGCATCACCTATCAAAACCGCTTAGTCCGGGATCTCGTCCGCTTTTCCTCATCATTTTGTACGACGGATTGCCTAAACGATATTGACATATGAACATGCGCTCATATACTCGGAAGTAAGTTATATGAGCGCATGTTCATATGAAAGGATATTGCAATGAGCGACCACGCAGATGAAACAAAGCCCGACATCGAGGCCACCGAGCCCGTGATCACCACCACCTGCTCGCCCGAGGACCTTCCCGACGAGGAGCTTCTCTACGACCTTGCCGACCTGTTCAAGGTCTTCAGCGACACCACGCGCATCAAGATCCTCTACGCCCTCATGGGCCGGGAGCTCTGCGTGGCTGACATCGCCGAGGCAACCGCGACCTCGCAGTCCGCGGTGTCGCACCAGCTGCGCACGCTCAAGCAGTCGCACCTGGTCAAGTTCCGCCGCGACGGCCGCAATATCCTCTACTCGCTCGCCGACGATCACGTCTACACCATGCTTAACCAGGGCATGAGCCATATCTGCGAATAGCAATCAACCACGGTATCAGCGCGGCCGGCACCCAGACCGCTAACACAGGGAAAGGAACCCACCATGAAAAAGCAGTTCAAGCTCGACGAGATCGATTGCGCCAACTGCGCGCGTGAACTTCAGGACGAGCTGGCTAAGCTCGATGGCGTCAAGTCCGTTTCGGTCAACTTTATGACCCAGAAGCTGACGCTCGAGGCGGACGACGCCGAGTTCGACGAGGTCCTGGACCGCGTCGTTGAGTTCACCGCCGACGCCGAGCCGGACTGCGAGATCATTCTCTAACCCGCGCATACGTTGACCTGCAAGGCCGCGCTTGCCGCGGCCTTTGCTCGCGAAATTATATGAGCGAGTGTTCATACACTCAAATGGGAGGTTTGAATCATGGCAGCCGCCGATCCCAAAAAGAAAAAGAAGAAGCGCAAGAAGAAAGAGTCCCTTGAGCATAAGCGCAACCGTATCCTGGTAGCGCTAGGCATTTTTGCGGTGGTGTACGCCCTCGACGAGCTCGGTACCCTTACCGCCGCATTCGGCACCCCGGGTGACATCTACGCCAGCTTCGTGCTGTTCCTGGTGCCGTTCCTAATTGCCGGCTACGACGTGCTCCAAAAGGCGTTCAACAACATCCGCCGCGGCAAGGCCTTCGATGAGAGCTTCCTCATGGCCGTCGCGACCATCGGCGCGTTTGCCATGGTGCTCTTCCCCGATACCGACCCGCACATGGCCGAAGGCGCCGCCGTCATGCTGTTCTACCAGGTCGGCGAGCTGTTCCAGGCATACGCCGTGGGCAAGAGCCGCAAGTCGATCAGTGCCATGATGGACATCGCGCCCGACTACGCTAACGTCGAGCAGCCCGACGGCACGCTCGAGCAAGTCTTCCCCGATGACATCGCCGTCGGCACCGTCATCGTCGTCAAGCCTGGCGAGCGCGTGCCCATCGACGGCATCATCGTCGAAGGCGAGACACAGCTCGATACCGCCGCCCTTACCGGCGAGTCGGTCCCCCGCCCGGCCAAAACCGGAGACGATATCATCAGCGGCTGCATCAACATGACGGGCCTCATCCATGTGCGCACCACCAAGCCATTTGGCGAGTCCACCGTCGCGCGCGTCCTGGAGCTTGTGGAAAACGCCAGCGAGAAAAAGGCACGCACCGAGAACTTCATCACGCGCTTTGCCCGCGTCTACACCCCCGCCGTCACCGGCGCTGCCGCGGTGCTCGCGCTCGGCGGTGGCTTGGTCACCGGTGCCTGGTCCGACTGGATTCTGCGCGGTCTGACCTTCCTGGTCGTCAGCTGCCCGTGCGCCCTCGTGATCAGCGTACCGTTGAGCTTCTTTGGCGGCATCGGCGGCGCGTCCAAGCTGGGCGTCCTCATCAAGGGCTCCAACTACCTCGAGACGCTCGCCGATGTGGACACCGTCGTCTTCGACAAAACCGGCACGCTCACCAACGGCACGTTCTCGGTCGTCGCGGTGCACCCCGAAGCCGGCTATACCGAGCAGACGTTGCTCGAAGTCGCCGCCCTTGCCGAGTCGTTCTCCGATCACCCTATCGCGCAGTCGGTGCGCGCCGCCTACCAAGGCGAGCTCGACCCCACGCGCGTGACGGATTCCGCTAATAACGCGGGCCACGGCGTGACGGCGACCATCGACGGCAAGCATGTCGTCGTCGGCAACGCCAAGATGCTCGCCACGGCCGGCGTTGAAGCGCCGGACTGTGAGGTTGTCGGCACGATCCTCCACGTGCTCATGGACGGCGTGTATGCCGGCCACATCGTGATTGCCGACACCGTTAAGGCCGATGCCGAGAAGACGATCCGCGACCTGCACGCCGCTGGCATCAACCGTACCGTCATGCTCACAGGCGACCGCGATGAAGTGGCTGCGTCCGTTGCCGAACAGTTGGGGCTCGACGAGTTCCACGCGCAGCTGTTGCCGGGCGACAAGGTCGAGCGTGTCGAGGCATTGCTGGCGGCCGAGTCGGGTAAAGGTAAGCTCGCCTTTGTGGGCGACGGCATCAACGATGCACCCGTGCTCACCCGTGCCGATGTGGGCATTGCCATGGGCGCCATGGGGTCCGACGCCGCGATTGAGGCCGCCGACGTGGTGCTCATGGACGACAAGCCGTCCAACATTTCCCGCGCGATCCGCGTGGCGCGCAAGACCATGTCGATTGTTTGGCAGAACATAATCTTTGCGCTGGGCATTAAGCTGCTGATCCTTGTGCTGGCAGCGCTGGGTATCGCCAATATGTGGCTTGCCGTCTTTGGCGACGTAGGCGTGGCGATCATCGCTATCCTGAACGCCATGCGCGCGATGGGTGTCAAGAACCTGTAGCGCCTGTGGTCCCTCCGGCCGGGACCGGGCTTGGTTTTGAAAACGTCCTCGACCAATGAAGCGCCCCCGTTCTGCTCCTTCGGAGCTACGAACGGGGGCGCTTCTGGTCTGCGGAGTGTTTTCAAAAACCAAGCCCGGTCCCGGCCTGCGGTAACGTTGCTGGCGGTTCTTGGGCATCGCTTGCTGGCGGGGTTCCTTGTCTGAGTTGGACTTGGTTGGCGGGGCTACTGGTCCCGGTCGCTGTCCCGTCCCAGCATCGCCCTCAGCTTCTCAAAGCTTTCCTCGCTCAGGCAGTGCTCCATGTGGCAGCCCTCTTGCGACGCGACCTCAGCCGAAACACCCGCATCCTCCAGCAGCCCCACGAAAAAGCAGTGGCGCTCCCACATTTGACGGGCAACCTCAAGACCGCGTTCCGTCAGATGCACGTCGCGTTTGCCCATCTCCACGTAGCCGGTGCTCTCCAAGGCCGCCATGGCTTTAGAGACGCTTGCTTTGGTTACGCCCAAGTATTCGGCAACGTCGATCGAGCGCACGATGCCCTGACGTTCCGATAGAACGTAGATCGATTCGAGATAGTCTTCTCCGGATTCACGCAGGGCCATGGGCCGCCTTTCGCGATGGCTTCTAGTTAGCCTTTGGATACTTTTGCTTGATTTACTTTACCGCAAAAGTTGCCCATGTCTTACTACTTTGCCTAAAAGTTAGCCGTGTTTCACAAAACATGCGGGACGAAAACAAAATGGGGACGCCCCGCAAGGAGTGTCCCCAGCTGCCGGCAGAAAAGGAACGTCCCTAAGTGCCGGCCGCAGCTACAGTAGCCCAAAGTGCTTGGCGGCGCTGTAAATGCCGTCGTCGTCTACGGCGGTCGTAACGTAGGTCGCCGCGGCCTTCACGGTATCCTGCGCGTTGCCCATGGCCACACTTGTGCCCACGGCCGAGAACATCGACAGGTCGTTCTCGCCGTCGCCAAAGGCGATCGCCTCGCTCGCGTCGATGCCCAAGCGCTCCAGCGTCGCCGCCACGCCCAGGTCCTTGCCGCCGTTAGCGGGAATAATATCGCAGAACAGATCGCACCAGCGCGTAGTGAGCGAATGCGACACGGAATCGGTCACGATATGCTCGTCGGCCGGATCAACAAAGGCGCAAAACTGGTAGACCGGCGCGTCAAAGGCGTGCTCAAACGGCTCCTCATGGTAGACAATCCCCGCGTTACTGCCAGCCGTCACCACGCGCTCGGACAGGCGGTTCACAAACGAATTCTCGCCCTGCATGCACAGCGAGTCGTAGCGCCCCTGCGCCACCTGGTCCACAATCGCCGCGACGTCGTCCGAATCGATCGGGCAGCTGCGGTAAACGCCCTTGGCATCAAAACAGTGCTGACCCGAAAGCGTGATGTACGCATCCCAGCCCAGGTCGAACAGCCAGTCCGGCATCTGGTAGGTCGGACGGCCCGTGGCGATCACGCACGCGATCCCCTGCTCGCGAAAGCTGTCGAGCACCTGCTGCGCCGACGCCGGAATCCGATGGGTCTTAAAGCTCAGCAGCGTACCGTCGATATCGAAAAACGCGGCCTTGATCATCCTCGCCTACTCCTCGCCCTCGAGCTTCTCGCTCGCCTCGAGCCACGCCATCTCCAACTCGTCCATGGCGGCGTGGGCCTCGTCGATCTTTGCCTGCTGCTCGCCCAGCGCCGTGTAGTTGGTGGGATCGACCTGGGCCATTGCTGCCTCGGCCTCCTCAACGCGGGCGCGCTGCGTCTCCATTTTGCGCTCGAGCGAGCTCACCTCGCGGCGAAGCTTCTGGCGTTCGGCGTTGGAAAGGCCATTGGGCTGGCCGCTCGACTTGGGCTTTTCGGCCGCAGCCGCCGCGGCACCGGTGTCAAACGTGCCGGTCTTGGCGCTCGGCGCACCCACGGGCTCGCCCTCGGCGGTAGCGTTGCACAGGCGCAGGTACTGGTCCACGCCGCCGGGCATATGCGTCAGGTGGCCGTCGAGCAGCGCCCACTGCTGGTCGGTCACGCGCTCCATCAAGAAGCGGTCGTGCGTCACCAGGATCAGCGTGCCGGGCCAGCCGTCGAGCAGGTCCTCGACAATCGCGAGCATGTCGGTATCCAGGTCGTTGCCGGGCTCGTCCAGGATAAGCACGTTGGGCTCGTCCAGGATCGTCAGCAGCAGCGACAGGCGACGGCGCTGGCCGCCCGAAAGATCGCCGATGCGACTCCAGAGCTGCTGTGTCGTAAAGCCCAGGCGCTCGCAAAGCTTCTCGGGCGAAGTCTCCTTGCCGTCGATGACGTAGTACTTCTTATAGTTGCCGAGCACCTCGCGGATCGTGTCACCCATGTAGGGCTCGAGTTCCTCGAGCTGCTGCGACAGAACGCCAAAGCGCACCGTCTGGCCAATCTTCACACGGCCGCGCGTGGGCTCAATCTTGCCCTGGATCACGTCGAGCAAGGTCGACTTGCCGGCGCCGTTCTCGCCCAAAAGACCATAGCGGTCGCCCGCGCCGATGAGCCAGGTCACATCGGTGAGCACCTGCTTGGGCGCACCATCGGTATCCGCATAGCCGGCATCCACGTCGATGACATCGATGACCTGCTTGCCTAGGCGGCTCACGGCAAGGCGCTTGAGCTCCAGCTCGTCACGCACGGGCGGTACGTCGGCGATCAGCTCGCGAGCAGCCTCAACGCGAAACTTGGGCTTGGTGGAACGCGCCTGGGCGCCGCGGCTCAGCCACGCGAGCTCCTTGCGCGCCATGTTGCGACGGCGCTCCTCGGTAACGGCGGCCATGCGGTCGCGCTCCACGCGCTGCAGGATATATGCCGAGTAGCCGCCCTCGAAGGGATCTACCTGGCCGTCGTGGACCTCCCACATGCTGGTGCAGACCTCGTCCAAGAACCAGCGGTCGTGCGTGACCACGAGCATGGCGCCCTGGCCGCGCTGCCAGCGGGCCTTTAAGTGACGCGCAAGCCAGTTGATGGTGCGCATGTCCAGGTGGTTGGTGGGCTCGTCGAGCATGAGCACGTCGTAGTCGCCGATCAGCAGGCGCGCGAGGTCCACGCGACGGCGCTGACCGCCCGAGAGCTCGCCCACCATGCCCTCCCAGGGTACATCGCTGATGAGGCCGGCGAGGATCTGGCGCGTACGCGGACTCGACGCCCACTCATACTCGGGCGTGTCGCCCACGACGGCATGATGCACGGTGTCGGTATCGACCAGGTTATCCTTTTGGCCGAGCAATCCAATCGTCGTGTCGCGGCGGTGCGTCACGCGGCCGTCGTCGGGCTCCAACGTGCCGGCGAGCACGCTCAGCAGCGTCGACTTACCGTCGCCGTTTTTACCGACAATACCAATACGGTCGCCCTCGCCCACGCCGAGCGTAACGCTATCGAAAATATGCTTGGTGGGAAACTCTAGGCTGACGGAATCGCATCCCAAAAGAATCGCCATATGCCCTGCTCCTTCGTAGAAATTCAACGTTGTCCATGATAGCGAAAACCACCACAAAGGGGACAGTGAACTGCGCCCCGAAACTTGGACTGAATAAAT
>ERZ894191.890-NODE-890-length-20543-cov-9.126904_pt1 | contig 20543 bp, 18 predicted proteins | sample MGYA00380282_ERZ894191 | MGnify/ENA primary metagenome ERZ894191 (study PRJEB32331, sample SAMN06328485) | human gut metagenome | biome: human gut microbiome; feature: stool | host: Homo sapiens | collected 2013-02-21 ...
GCCGAGACCCGCGCCGCGCTGGCGGCCCACGGCATCGATTTCATCAATGAAGATGATGCACGGGTGATTTTTCTTGGCTTTGTCGAACAGGTCACGCACACGCGATGCACCGACGCCGACGAACATCTCCACGAAGTCGGAACCCGAAATGGAGAAGAACGGCACGCCGGCCTCGCCTGCAACGGCGCGCGCCAAAAGCGTTTTACCGGTGCCCGGAGGGCCAACGAGCAACACGCCCTTCGGAATGCGTGCACCGAGCTCGTTATACTTATTCGGGCGTTTTAAGAACTCCACAATTTCGCGCAGCTCTTCCTTTTCTTCGTCTGCGCCCGCCACGTCCGCAAACGTCGTGCGGCGCTTTTCGTCGTTTATTTGCTTGACTTTCGCTTTGCCGAAATTCATCTGGTTTCCGGCTCCGCCGCCGCCCATGCGCTTCATCATGAATACCCAGAACGCCACAAGCAGCGCGATCATCAGCAACGTCGGAATGAGGCTGACAAGCCAGCTCGTCTCCGCCGGGCGGATGACATCCTGCGTCATGCGGTTATTCGGATGTTCCTCGTTATACGACTTGATATAGTCCGAAACGTCGTTGTAGAACAGGTTCACGTTCGGCACCGTGTAGCGCACAACGGATTCCTTTTTGCTGCTGTCCTCTGTCACGGTCAGCTTCATCTCGCCCGTGCCCAGGTTCAGCGAGTATGCACTCACCTTGCCGTCTTCAAAGTAAGACAGCACATCGGAGTATTTCAGCCCCGTCTGGTCTGCCCCGCGGTCAAACAGGAGCAAAAGCAGCACGACGAGCAAAATCGGAATGCCGAGGTAGATCAAAAGATTGCGAATGATTTTTTTGTTGTTGCTGTTCAAGTTCCGACCTCCCGGAAATCAAATTGGATACAAAGTGTATCCTTAAATAGAAACAGAAACTTTTTTATCAAAACGGAAGCTTAGACTTCACCGTAGACTTCAGGTTTCAAAACGCCGACAAACGGCAGGTTTCTGTACTTCTCATCAAAATCGAGACCGTAGCCCACGATGAACGCATCGGGAATATCGCAGCCCTTGTATTTTGCGTAGACCTCCACCTCGCGGCGCTCCGGCTTATCGAACAGCGTGCAGATCTCAATACTGTTCGGCTCGCGGCTTTTCAAAAGGTTTACAAGGTAGTGCAGCGTCTTGCCGCTGTCGAGAATATCCTCAACAATCACGATATCATAGCCCTTCAGGTTGATGTCGAGGTCCTTGATGATCTTGACAACGCCGGAGGTCTTCGTGCCGGAGCCGTAGCTCGAAACGCACATGAAATCGATGCGGGCCGGAATCGTAATGGCGCGCATAAGGTCTGCCATAAAGACGACAGAACCCTTCAAAACGCTGACAAGCAGCAGGTTTTTATCGGCGTAATCGCGGGAAATTTCCGCGCCCACGCGCTTGACCATGCTGTCGATGTACGCTTCGCTGTACAAAACTTCCTTGATATCGTTTAACATTGTGTTTTCCATTCGGATGACCCTTTCCTCAAAATTCTTTCCGCTTTATATGCGGGTTATGCCTGCCGTGTCCGTCACCGTAAGTTCCAGTGCCGGGAAATTCGGTTTTGCCGCATAGCCCTCCGCCGCGCCGACCGCTTCGATCCAGATGATCTCACCGTCTTTTTCAAGCAGCAGCAAACGGTCGCGCGCCGCCGCCGGAATGCGCAGTTCATTCAGGATTTTTTTGACCGATTTCGTCACGCCGCGCCCTGCGGGTCTGAAAACATCGCCCGCACGCCGCGTCCGTACTCTCGGAACATTCGTAATTTTATCACAATCCGAAAAGTTTTGGAATAACAAATTATGAACTTTCCGGTCGATTTCTTCTTTTTCGGGAATTTTTTTCTTCACAAACAGCGTTTTTCCGTTCGGAAGCACGTTTTCGCCCGCTCTCAGCGGAACAGAAAACACATTCCGGTCTTTTATCTCCCGGTTTTTTCGCACCGTGAGCGTGTCCTGCTTCGCCTCCAGCACGATGTCCCCCGGCAAAGAGAGGCTGCCGCCCATGAAAACGCAGCCCGCCGCCCTGCAGATGTGCTCATAAGAGAGCCGCCCGTAAGACGATAACAGCAGTTCCAGTGCCGCGCGCAGCACCGCCTCGTGTGCGCTCCGCAAAGCTTTCAAGTCATACCCATAAGGCGTTTTCGCTTTACAGAGCAATTCATTCGCGCACGAAAACACAAATTCATTCTGCAACCGCATGCTCTCCGCAAAGCGGGACGTCGCCTGCGTCATCTGCGGGTTTACGTCCTTCAGCACCGGCAGCACGCTGTGGCGCAGCTTATTGCGCGTGTAGTCCACCGTCAAATTCGTGGAGTCCGTCACGTAGTCAAGTTGATATACTTTACAGAGATGCTCCACCTCTGCGCGGGAAATGTTCAAAATCGGGCGATAAATTCTGCCGCGCCGCGGCGGAATGCCCCCTGCGCCGTGCGGCCCCATGCCGCGCGTCAGGTTCAAAAGCAGCGTTTCGGCATTATCGTCGGCGTTGTGCGCCGTGGCGATGCACCCGTTTTCCCCTGCTTCCTCCGCAAAGCACGCGTAGCGCACGCGCCGCGCGCATTCCTCCACGCCCTCGCCGCTTACGGCCGCAAGCGCGGGAATATCCTTATAAATCACCTTACTGTGAAGTTCAAGTGCTGTACAGTAGTCCTGCACAAATTCCGCGTCGCGGTCGGCTTCCGCCCCACGAATGCCATGGTGCACATGCACCGCAAGCAAACGCTCCGCGCCGTACTTCTGTACAAGCAAATACGTCAGCAGCACGGAATCCGCCCCGCCGGAAAGCCCCACGACAATTTTTCCCGTCTCCGGCAGATCATACCGCACGCGGGCGAGGATGTCCTCAGTTTTCATGACGCACAACTTCCTGCGATGTAAAGCGCATGAACTCACCCTGCCAGTGCAGCGGCACGCTGCGCAGATCGCCGTGACGGTTTTTCGCCACGATAACCTCAGCGCTGTTTTTGTCCACGTCTTCGGGCGAAGCCTTTTCGTTCGCGTAGTACGCGTCTCGGTACAGGAACAGCACGATGTCGGCATCCTGCTCGATGGAGCCGGAATCTCGAAGGTCAGAAAGTACCGGACGGTGCTCCTGCCGTTTTTCACCTGCACGGGCAAGCTGCGCCAATGTCACAACCGGGATATTCAGCTCTTTCGCCATGATCTTGAGGCTTCGCGTGATCTCGGAAATTTCCTGCACGCGGTTATCAATGCGCTTTGCACTGTTCATCAGCTGCAAGTAGTCGATGATGACAAGATCAACATTTTTTAAACGACGCACTTTTGCTTTCATCTCCGGCACCGTAATGCCCGGGGAATCATCGAGGTACAAATCAGCCTTAGAGAGAATATCGCCCGCCTCCACAAGGCGCGTCCATTCGCCCTCCGTCAAGTCGCCCGTGCGCAGCTTTGTGCCGCCGACGAGTGCCTCCGTGGAAATGATACGGGAAGCGAGCTGCTCCTTGCTCATTTCCAGCGAGAAAAACGCCACGCGCTTGCCCGCCGTGATGGCAGCATGGCGCGCAATGTTCAGCGCAAAGCTCGTTTTGCCCATGCCGGGTCGTGCGCCGATGATGACAAGGTCGGAGCGGTTCAGGCCCGTGATCGTGTTATCCAGCTCGCGGATACCCGTAGGGATGCCGCGGTACAGGTCTTTGTCCGGCGAATTCAAGCGGTCAAGGCGTTCAAACGTCTCAAACAGCACTTCGTTCAGGCGCTCAAGACCCTTTAACGCCTTGCCCTGGCGGATGTCAAAAATGCGCTGCTCGGCGGAATCCAAGAGGAGCGAGGTTTCGCCGGTGTCCTCCATGGCGTCATCCAAAATGCCGCGCGCCGCCTGAATGAGCATACGCAAATCGTAACGGTCACGCACAATGGTGCAGTAACGCTCCACATTCGAGACGCTCGGCACAAGCTGCGCAAGCTGCATCAGATACACCTTTCCGCTGCCCTCATCGAAGTTTTCCTCTTCGCGCAGGTGCTCCAGCAGCGTAACGAGGTCCACCGGCTGGCCTGCCGTGAACATATCGAGCATCGCGCTGTAAATCGTGCGGTTATTGACCTGATAAAAATAGTCCGCGCGCGGCAGCATTTCCGCCACGGTCGAGAGACAGTCGGGCTCCAGCAACACCGCGCCCAGCACCGCCTGCTCGGCCTCTGCGCTGAACGGCATCACCGTTCCGGGCAGTGCCGGCGTATTCAGTTGAAAATTATCTTCCGGCATTTTTACCACCCTTTTTTGAGTGAAATTACTTCAAAGTGAAAACGATTTTCGAATCGTAAACGACTTTTAGTCATTGCAAAATTTAATGCTGCGCATCAAGGAAATCAGGCTTTTACTGTGCTTCGGTCACCGATACCGCCAGCTTCGCGGTGATGCCGTTATAGAGCTTCACCTCAATGTGATAGCCGCCGAACGCCTTGATGTCGGTGTCGAGGTGGATCTTGCGCTTGTCGATGTCGAAGCCGTACTGCTTTTTGATCTCCTGCGCAATCTCCTTTGCGGTGACGGAGCCGAACAGTCTGCCGCCCTGGCCCGCCTTTGCGGTGATGCGGACGGTCTTGTCCTTCAAAGCTTCCGCAATACGCTGCGCTTCTTCGGTCTCGGTTTTCACTTTATATGCCTTGGAGGCCTCGGCGTTTTTCAGCTCGTTCATCACCTGTGCGTTCGCTTCCTTTGCAAGCTTGCGCGGCAGCAGGAAATTGCGTGCGTAGCCTTCTGCTGCATTGATGAGCTCGCCTTTTTTGCCTACACCTTTTACATCTGCTAAAAGTACAACTTTCATGGTCGTATCTCCTATCGTTTAAATCTATCGCTAAAGCAGTCAAACGGCTTCGCGCCGCTTTGCCGCATTAGTTATTCTTTTTCGTCGCTTCGGAAAGCTTTTCGTCCAGCACGCGGATGAGTGCCTTGCGCACATCGTTCGTGGTGCTGTTTTTAATCTGCGCGCCCGCCATGTTGAGGTGACCGCCGCCGCCGAATTCCTCCAGCAAAATCTGCACGTTCACGTCGCCGAGGCTTCGTGCCGAAATGGCAATCTCATTGCCCACGCGGAAAATGACGAACGACGCGCGCACGCCCTGAATGGACAGCAGCTCGTCCGCCGCCTGCGCCGCCGCAATGCGCACATTCGGGAATTCCCAGTTGGAGCACGCAATGGCGCAGCCCTTGTAAACCTCTGCACCTGCCACAAGCTGAGAGCGCTCTTTATAGGTATCGAGCGAATTTGCAAACATCTTCTTCACTTCCACCGTGTCGGCGCCGCGGCGCTTTAAGTAGGCGGAAGCTTCAAATGTGCGCACGCCCGTCTTCAAAACGAAGTTTTTTGTGTCCAGCATAATACCGGAAAGTAGCGCCGTCGCTTCTTTTTTATTGAGCGCAGAGCTGTTGATATACTGCACGAGCTCCGCCACCATTTCGGAAGCCGAGCTGGCGTACGGCTCATGGTAAAAGATGATCGCGTTTTCAATGTGCGTCACCATCATGCGGTGGTGGTCGATGACGACCACGCGCGGAATAGCCTTTAAAACGTCTTGGCTCTCCACAAACGAGGTGGAATGTGTGTCCACCACAATGAGAAGCGAGCGCTGCGTGCAGCGGTCAAGCGCCTCCTGCGGGGTGATGAACATATTTTCATACTCCGGCTGGTGCTCAAACGCGTTGATAAGCGTCGTCGCCATAGAGCGGCCCTTGTCGATCACAATGCTTGCACGGCGGTCAAGGCCTTTCGTCACGGCCGCCCACATGCCGACCGCCGCACCCACGGCGTCAAGGTCGGAGTTCGTGTGCCCCATGATGAAAATATGGTCGCTCGATTTAATGTGGTCGGAAAGCGTCGCGGCAATAACGCGCGTGCGCACCTTGTCGCGCTTTTCAACACCCTTGGAGAGGCCGCCGAAGAACTCGTATGTACCGTCCTGCTGGTAGATGGCCACCTGGTCGCCGCCGCGGCCGAGCGCCATTTCCAGTGCCTGACGGGCATGCAATTCGCTTTCCGTCGCCGTTACGCCCGCGCGGCCGATGCCGATGGAGATCGTGGCAGACATGTTATTCTCACCCTTCACGGCGCGCACGCTGTCCAAAACGGCAAAGCGCTTCGTTTTCGCTTCTTCAATGTGCTGATCGTCCGTGATAAGCATATAACGCCCGTTCGTCATGCGGCGCAGAAAGCCTTCCATGGTGTCGATCGCCCAGCTGCGCAGGACGGATTCCACCTCGGACGTGATGCGGGAGTCCTCACTGCCGGAGGCATCGCGCGTCAGCTCCTCGCGGTTATCGAACGAGATAACCGCAATGACCGTGCGCTTTTCGCGGTAGTCGCGCTGAATCTGCTTATAATACGTGTCGTCCACAAAGTAAAGCACACTGCCGCTTTCGGTGCGCAGGCCGTAGGCCGTAAACTCGCGGTCGCCGTAGGAAACGGAGGTTCCGTTTTCGGATAAAATCTGACGCAAAGTCTTCGGGTAAATGTACGCCGCAATGTTATCGCCGCAGCCTTCGCCGTTTTCGGTGAATAAATCCTGAAAGCGCTCGTTCGTCCAGACGATGTCGCCCGCCGAGCCCAGCACCGCAAGGGGCAGCGCAAACTGCCCGAGGTTGCGCTGTTCATCGGCGGAAAGCACCTTTCTCGCAGCTCTGAGCGCCGTGTACACATGCACGCGGTAATGCAGGTCGGTCATGATGACCGCCGCCAAACACAGGCCGGAAACCGTGATCTCCACCGCAAACAGAATCTTATTCTGCGTATAGCTGAAGCACGCCATAATGAACATAACCGCTGCCATAACATAATAGACCGGCGAGGTCGCCCAAATGCGTCGCTTGTTCATTTCCCGTCTCTCCTTCTGAGGGGAACCCCCAAGAAACTAATCTAACTTAAACTGAATTTAAACTTCCATGATGATCGGCAGGATCATCGGGCTGCGCTTTGTGCGGTTATATAACAGTCTGGAAAGGTTGTCGCGCACGCGCAGCTTAATGGCGCTCCACTCGCGCACGTTTTCGTCCGCGCACTGCTCAATCGTGCTGTTGACAAGCCGTCTCGCCTCGTCCATCAGCGCCTCGCTCTCGCGCACATACACAAATCCACGGGATACGATATCCGGACCGGAAACAATTCTGCCGGAGCCTGCCTCAATCGTGCACACCGCAATGATGAGACCGTCCTCCGCAAGGTGCTTTCTGTCGCGCAGCACAATGCTGCCGACGTCGCCCACGCCAAGGCCGTCCACCATAACCGCGCCCGCCTGTACATCGGGCAGCTGTTTCATGTAGTCTTCATTAATCTCCACCACGCTGCCGACATCGCCGATGAAAATGTTCTCCGGCGGCATGCCCATGCTGACGGCCACGCCCGCATGCTTGCGCAGGTGCTTCTGCTCGCCGTGCACCGGGATGAAATACTTCGGCTTCGTCAGCGCCTGAATAAGCTTCAGCTCTTCCTGACACGCGTGGCCGGAAACGTGCACCTCGTACATGGATTCGTACACCACATCGCAGCCGCGCTTCAAAAGCTCGTCTACAACGGTGCCGACCATCTTTTCGTTGCCCGGAATGGGGCGCGCGGAAATGATGATCATGTCGTCCTCACCGACCGCGACCTGACGGTGGTCGGCAAACGCCATGCGGGTAAGCGCAGACATCGGCTCTCCCTGACTGCCCGTCGTGATGAGCACAATCTGCTCCTTCGTGTAACGGGAGATCATGTTGAGATCGATGAGCAGACCGTCCGGCACTTTGAGATAACCGAGCTCGCTCGCAATGGACATGACGTTCACCATGCTTCTGCCGGAAAGCGCCACTTTTCTTCCGTACTTTTCCGCGCAGTTGATAATCTGCTGCACGCGGCTGATGTTCGACGCAAACGTCGCGATGATGAGTCGCTTTTTATTCGCTTCCGCGCGGGCAAAGAGTGCGTCAAACGTCGCGTTCACCTTTTGCTCCGTCTGTGTGTAGCCGGGGCGCTCTGCGTTCGTAGAGTCCGCCATCAGCAGCAAAACGCCCTCCTGACCGAGCTGCGCAAAGCGCGCAAGGTCGATCATGCCGCCCTGCGTGGGGGTGAAATCGATCTTAAAGTCGCCCGTGTGGACAATGACGCCCGCAGGGGTGTGCAGCGCAAGACCCACAGCGTCGGAAATGGAGTGGTTTACATGGATAAGCTCCACGTCGAAGCAGCCGAGCTGAATGTGCGAGCCCGCCGTTGTGACGTTCAGCTTCACATAGCCGAGGTTGTGCTCCTTGAGCTTATTCGCAATCAGCGCCACTGTCAGCGCCGTGCCATACACCGGCACATTGATCTTTTTGAGCAAATACGGCAGGGAACCGATGTGGTCCTCATGACCGTGCGTGATGACAATACCGCGGATGCGGTCCTTGTTCTTCTCAACAAATGTGAAATCCGGAATAACCGCGTCGATGCCGGGCATTTCCTCGTCCGGGAAGGCAAGGCCGCAGTCCACGATAACCATGTCGTTTTCGCACTCAAACAGCGTGAAGTTCTTGCCGATCTCATTTAAGCCGCCGAGGAAATACGCGCGCACAGAGGGCTTCTGCTTTGTGTGCCTGCCCCTGCCCTTGTTATTTTTCGTCTGCGTGCTTTTTGTTGTCTTAGCGGGTGCTTTTTCACCGTTTGGGGCCGATTTTACCGTTTTCGTCGTCTTTTTGTGTGCGTCCGTGTTTTGCGCGGTACGCGTGCGCTTCGGCTTCGTCTCTTTTGTTTCGCTCACGGTTTGCTGTGCCGCTTCTTCTTTTACCTGCGCGTTTTCCGTTCTGCGCGTTTTCTGGCGTCTCACCGGCTTTTCGATGGGGCCGGAAATCTTGCCGATGAAGCTTTCCCCTGCACCGCTGAGGGGCTGGTCCTGCTGCTTTGCAGGCGTGTCGCCGAGCGACGTTAATTTCGTCATTTTTCTGATTCTTTTTTCTGCCAAATTGACCTTCCTTTCAAATAACACAGGCGCACTGTCGCAATTCACGCAAGAATAAGGTATATAAAAGCACCAACCGATGCTCTGCGCAGTGTCGCCTTTCGGCATGAGCAGAATAAAACGCACGCAAGTCCGCGCCGCCTTCTGCTTTTCTTTCTTCTGTTTTTTCCGTTCAACACATGTAAATCAAAACACCGCAGCGTTTTTTTCATTATCCGTTACACGTACCGTTTACGTGCAAAGTGTCAGCCGTTCACGCATGCGAAAAATACCCGCACACAAAAAGATAATTCTATTTTACGCTATTCTCCCCGTGCTGTCAAGCCGCGCGCCGTTTCGCTCTGTACGGAGTTTGGGCACACCGCAGAGGTTCTATTCCCATATTCTCCCGATTTTTTGTGTTCTGTACGCCGGTTTTCAAAAAACGGCCGCTGTTTTCTTCCATTTTGTACGGAAAACTCTTGTTTGGGGCCTTTATTTCCTGCTTTTTCAGAAAAATTTTGACTTTCTGGAATTTCCCTATTGAAAAGTATACCAATTTGGTGTATATTTATCTCGCTGAGGAAAGAATATGCGTATCCCGACCGATCGACCCAAAATGCGTTTTCTGTTCCCTCACAAAAAACACTATCCGAAAGGTACTGATAAAGCTATGGAAAATAACGGCAAGAAGATCATCTATGCGGACAACGCCGCTACCACTGCCGTCTCCCCTGCGGTGCTTGAGGCTATGCTGCCGTACTACACCGAATGCTACGGCAACCCGTCAAGCCTGTATGCACTCGGCACGGCTGCAAAAAAGCCGCTTGAGGAAGCACGTGCAAAAGTAGCAAAATGTCTCGGTGCAGAGCCGAATGAGATCTACTTCACAAGCTGCGGCAGCGAAAGCGACAACTGGGCCATTAAGGGCGCAGCGCACAAGATGCTGAAAAAGGGCAAAAACCACATCATCACAAGCAAGTTTGAGCACCACGCGGTGCTGCACACCTGCGCAGCGCTCGAAAAAGAGGGCTTTGAGGTCACGTACCTCGACGTGCATGAAAACGGCATCGTCGTCCCGGAAGAGCTCGAGGCCGCCATCACCGATAAGACCGGCCTTGTCACCATCATGTATGCCAATAACGAGATCGGCACCATCCAGCCCATCCCGGAGATTGGTGAAATCTGCAAAAAGCATGGCGTTTGGTTCCATACCGACGCCGTACAGGCTGTCGGCAATGTGCCGATCAACGTAAAAGAGCAGAACATTGACATGCTGTCCCTCAGCGGCCACAAGTTTCACGGCCCGAAGGGCGTCGGCGTGCTGTATATCAAGAAGGGCATCATCCTGCCGAACCTCATCGATGGCGGTGCACAGGAGCGCGGCCGCCGCGCCGGCACCGAAAACGTTGCAAGCATTGTCGGCCTCAGCGTTGCGCTCGAGAACGCCATCAATACGATGGACGAAAAGAACGCAAAGCTGCGCCGCATGCAGGATAAGCTCATCACGGAGCTTTCAAAGATTGACCGCAGTCATTTGAACGGCGACCGCTACCACCGTCTGCCGGGCAACGTGAACTTCTCCTTCGAAGGCGTTGAGGGCGAATCCATGCTGCTGATGCTCGACCTTAAGGGCGTCTGCGCTTCTTCCGGCAGCGCCTGCACCAGCGGTTCTCTCGACCCGAGCCATGTGCTGCTTTCCATCGGCCTTAAGCACGAGGTTGCCCACGGTTCCCTGCGTCTCAGCTTCAGCGACGTGAACGACGAGAGCGACGCCGATTACATCATCGAGGTGCTCCCGAAGATCATCGACCGTCTGCGCGCCATGAGTCCGCTGTGGGATGCGATCATCCACGGCCGCACGATCTCTTAATTTTAAAATAATCCGGTACGAATGTACGAAAGGAAATGAAACGATATGGCATACAGTGCAAAAGTAATGGAACACTTCTCCAACCCGCACAACGTTGGCGAAATCAAAGATGCAGACGGTGTCGGTGAAGTCGGCAACCCGAAGTGCGGCGACATCATGCGCATGTACATCAAGGTCGATAACGACGTCATCACGGACGTAAAGTTCATGACCTTCGGCTGCGGCGCGGCCATCGCGACAAGCAGCATGGCGACCGATCTTGTAAAAGGCAAGACGATCCCGGAAGCTCTGAAACTGACGAACAAGGCGGTCATGGAAGCGCTGGACGGTCTTCCGGCCATCAAGATTCACTGCTCCGTTCTGGCCGAGCAGGCCATTAAGGCTGCGGTCTCCGATTACTACCGCCGCCGCGGCATTGACCCCACCCCCATCGTGGGCGAGATCAAGGATGCCGACGAAGCACACGAGCACGGCGTCTCCGAAGAAGACGAATAAGTTAAGATAACGAAATCTCCTGCCTCTTTCGGGAAGCAGGAGATTTTTTATGTTCTGTTCTTTTTATGCTTTGTTTTTCTGTTCCGGCTTTGCGCAAGAGCCGGCGCAGTGGGTGCAGTCCCCGCCGCAGCCGCCGGTCTTTCCTTTTTGAATTGCCCGCACAGCAAAAGCCACCGCTATGACGAGCAAAAGGAACACAAGAACCGTGCCTATGTTCAGCTTATCCATCATATAAACAGCGACCCCATGCCGTACACAAGCCCCGCCATCAGCCACGCGATGACGCACTGACCGATGACGACGCCTGCCGCCCACTTACCGCCAAGCTCGCGCTTTACGGACGCAATGGCCGCCACACACGGCGTGTACAGCAGGCAGAACACAAGCAAGCTTGCGGCGGAAAGCGGCGTCAGCAGCGTTGTAAGCGCCGTGGAGGAGCCGAACAGCACCGTCAAGGTAGACACCACGCTTTCCTTTGCCATAAAGCCCGTGATGAGCGCCGTAGAGATGCGCCAGTCGCCAAAACCGAGCGGCGCAAAAATCGGTGCAATCCACCCGGCGACGACCGCCAAAATGCTGTCTTTGGAATCGGAAACGATGTTAAAGCGCAGGTCAAACGTTTGCAGGAACCAAATGATGATGGTCGCAACAAAAATGACCGTAAAAGCGCGCTGTAAAAAGTCCTTCGCCTTTTCCCACAAAAGCTGCGCCACGTTTTTCGCGCCCGGCATGCGGTAGTTCGGCAGCTCCATCACAAACGGTACGGCCTCACCCTTAAACATCGTGCCGCGCATGAGCAAAGCCATCAAAATACCGACCAAAATGCCGGTGAAATACAAAATGACCATCACAAGTGCGCCCTTGCCCGGGAAAAATGCCGCCGCAAAAAAGCTGTAAATCGGCAGCTTTGCGGAGCAACTCATAAACGGCGTGAGCAGAATCGTCATTTTGCGGTCGCGCTCGGAAGGCAGCGTGCGGCTCGCCATCACACCCGGAACGGTACAGCCGAAGCCGATGAGCATCGGCACCACACTGCGGCCGGAAAGTCCGATTTTGCGCAATAACTTATCCATCACAAACGCCACACGCGCCATGTATCCGCTGTCCTCCAGCATGGAGAGGAAGAAAAACAGCGTCACAATGACCGGCAGAAAGCTCAAAACGCTGCCGACGCCGGTGAAAATACCATCGATGACAAGCGAGTGCAGCACAGGGTTCACGTTCGCTGCCGTCATGCCGCGGTCGACAATATCCGTCAGCGCGCCGATGCCCATGTCCAGTAAATTCGATAAAAACGCGCCGATGACGTTAAACGTCAGCCAGAATACAAGACCCATAATGCCGATAAACGCCGGTATTGCCGTGTATTTGCCGGTCAAAACGCGGTCTATCGCCACGCTTCTTGCGTGCTCGCGGCTTTCCTTCGGCTTTACGACCGTAGCGCCGCACACTTTTTGAATGAAGCTGAAGCGCATGTCGGCAATGGCGGCGGCGCGGTCGAGCCCGCGTTCCTTTTCCATCTGCGTGATGATATGCTCCAGTGTCTCCTTTTCGTTCTGGTCGAGGTTCAGCCGGTCCAAAACAAGCTGATCGCCCTCGGCGAGCTTGCTCGCCGCAAAGCGTACCGGGATGCCCGCATCGTGGGCGTGGTCTTCAATGAGGCTCATAATGCCGTGCAAACAGCGGTGTACCGCGCCGTTGTGGTCGTTCACATCGCAGAAGTCCTGCCGCCCCGGCGCTTCCCGGTACTTTGCCACGTGCACGGCGTGGTCGATAAGCTCCTCAATACCCTCGTTTTTCGCGGCGGAGATCGGCACCACGGGGATGCCGAGCATCTCCTCCATCTCGTTCACGCGCACAGAGCCGCCGTTTTGGCGCACCTCATCCATCATATTGAGCGCCAGCACCATCGGCACATCCAGCTCCATCAGCTGCATCGTCAGGTACAAATTGCGTTCTATGTTCGTCGCGTCCACAATGTTGATGATGCCGCGCGGATGCTCATCCAAAACGAAGCGCCGCGTGACGAGCTCCTCGCTCGAGTACGGCGACATGGAGTAAATGCCCGGCAGGTCGGTGACGAGCGTGTTTTCCACGCCGCGTATCGCACCGTCTTTGCGGTCCACCGTCACGCCCGGAAAGTTGCCCACGTGCTGGTTAGAGCCCGTCAGCTGATTAAACAGCGTCGTTTTGCCGCAGTTCTGATTGCCCGCAAGTGCAAAGGTCAGCGTTTCTCCGGGCGGCAGCGGCTCGCCGGTCTGCACGTGGTACTTGCCGCCCTCGCCGAGACCCGGGTGAAAAATCGGGCGCGCGTCCTGCGGCCGCATCGGCTCCGTTATCGTGTCGCGAATTTTATCGATCTCTATTTTTTCCGCATCGGCAAGGCGCAGCGTCAGCTCGTAGCCATGTATGCGCACCTCAACGGGGTCGCCCATAGGTGCGAATTTCACCATGGTGACGTCCGCCTTCGGAATGAGTCCCATATCCAGAAAATGCTGGCGCAGCGCGCCCTCGCCGCCAACGCTTGTCACCGTTGCCGTTTTGCCGATCGGCAGGTCTTTCAGTGTCATGCTCTTGCCCCTTTTCTATCCCGATTAGACGTTTTAAGTCTATTATGTTGCTCGGAATTTGTCAAGGGCATTTCTACGCAAAAGCACGCTTATATCTGCGTTTAGCCCCAGATAAAGCGTGCTTTTGCACTCTGTTTCGCTGTTATTCGCCCAATTTTGCGCTGTGGATCGTTGCGGTTATTTCTTTGTGCCACAGCTTTTCGCGCCACATGCCCACAAACTGCGGGCCGCAGAAATTACTCGTCATTCTCGACCCGCACATTGAAAAAAGAGTTTTGTCAAAAGACAAAACTCTTTTTTGGTGGGCCATCAGGGACTCGAACCTTGGACCAACCGGTTATGAGCCGGTAGCTCTAACCAACTGAGCTAATGGCCCGACTATATATCGGAACTTAGAAATTATAGCACAAACAGCATATAATTGCAAGGCCTAAATTCACCCGTGCGAAAAGAAAAAGGAGAGCCGCAAAACGACTCTCCCGTTCTTTACAGGTTTATATGACCCGAAAATTATTCCTTATTGCAGTCGCAGTTTTTGCCGCAATCGCAGGAATCGTCTTCTTCGAGGTCGAACTCCAGCGTTTCGCCGCAGTTCGGGCAATCGATGGAGCCCTCATCGAGCATTTCTTCGTTGAGCTCGATGGTATCGCCGCACTTCGGGCAGGTGACTTCGTAATAGCACTCGTCTTCGTCGTCTTCCCATGCGTCGTCATCGTCTTCATCCTCGTCCTCGTCGATGTCGTAGAACTCTTCTTCCAGCTCGCCGAGGTCTTCGTCGATCTCGTCTACCTGGCCGCTGAGCTCATCGTATGCGTCTTCCATTTCCTCAACGGAAAGGGAGAGGTCATCGAGTAGGTCAACGATCGCGTTGAAGAGCTTCGTCTCCTTCGCATTCGGGTCCAGATCCATGCCTTCCATCAAACCGCGGATGTATGCCGCTTTCTCGGAATTTGTCATGCTTGCACCTATCTTTCCGGCAGGCAAACGCGCTGCCTAACGTAGGGCTTTCGCCCCGGGTGTTTCGGCGTATGGAACAAGGAAAACGCTTATGCGCGCTCCATGTACTCGCCGGTTCTGGTATCGACGCGGATCATTTCGCCTTCGTTGATGAAGATCGGAACCTTGATCTCTGCGCCAGTCTCCAGCGTAGCGGGCTTCGTGACGTTCGTAGCGGTATCGCCCTTCACGCCCGGCTCGGTCTCTGTGACCTGAAGCTCAACAAAGTTCGGCGGCTCAATGCCGAAAACGTTGCCCTTGTAGGAGAGCACCTTGCAAACCATGTTTTCCTTCACAAAGCGGAAGTTGTCGCCGAGGACATTCGGGCTGATCGGCAGCTGCTCATAGGTCTCGCTGTCCATGAAATAGTACAGGTCGCCGTCATTGTAGAGATACTCCATGTCCTTTCTCTCAATGAAAGCGGTCGGATACTTATCGTTCGGGTTGAACGTCTTTTCCGTCACGGCACCGGAAATCACGTTGCGGATCTTGGTGCGGACGAACGCCGCGCCCTTACCGGGCTTGACGTGCTGGAATTCAATGATCGAGTAAACGTTGCCGTCCATTTCAAAGGTGACGCCGTTTCTGAAATCGCCTGCGGTTACCATATAGATAATACCTCCAAATTTTTCTTAGGTCTATTGTATAACAGAAAGTGGCTTTTTTCAAGAAAAAACCGTTCTGTTTCTCCGTTTTTTCGGAAATTTTACAGGATGATGAGCTCCTTCGGGGAATGTGTGAGGCTGCGGCAGCCGTCATCTGTGATGAGCAGCATGTCTTCAATGCGCACGCCGCACTTGCCCGGGATGTAGATGCCCGGCTCGTCGGTGATGACCATGCCCGGCTCACAGATGGTCTCATCGGTCTTATTGAAGCGCGGCCACTCGTGAATCTCGAAGCCTACGCCGTGGCCGAGGCCGTGACCGAACGTGTTCGGGTACGGGGTCTCGATGATGTCGCGCGCGATCTTATCCACATCGCAGCAGCGCATGCCCGGGCGTGCGCCGTCGATAACGGCGAGCTGTGCTTTTAAAACCGTGTTGTAGATGGCTCTCTGCTCATCGTTTACATAGCCGAGCGCGACGGTACGGGTCATATCGGAATGATAGCCCGCGAGCATAGCGCCGGTATCCATGGTGATGAGGTCGCCTTTTTTGATCTGTGTGTTGCCCGGAATGCCGTGGCACTGCGAGCCGTTTGCGCCGGTGACAACGATGGGGTTGAACGCATTGCCGTCTGCACCCTCTTTGCGCATGAAGAACTCAATCTCCAGCGCAATTTCGCGCTCCGTTACGCCTTCCTTGATATAGGGGAGGATGTGCTCAAACGTAGCGTCTGTGATGGCCTGTGCGTCACAGATCTTCTTCACTTCCTCATCGCTCTTGACGATGCGCTGCTTGCGGATGGCATCGTCCAAGGTCGTATCCAAAATCGCCTTAGCGCCGCACTCTTCGGAGAGCTGCTCAAAACGCTTCGCATGACCGTAGGGCAGAGCGGCGTATTCCATGTACACCTCGGTGATGCCGTGCTTTTTCAGAAGCGTCTTATAGGTTTCGTTAAGCGAGGTGAACTCCACAACCTCCACATTTTGCGCCTTGGCGCGTGCGGCCTCGGTGTAACGGAAATCGAGGAGATAATAAGCCTGCTCGGAAGTGAGCAGCAGTGCGCCGTCTGTGGACGGGAACGCCGTGAGGTAATAGAGGTTCGTTTCGGAAACGATCAGCGCCGCTTTTTTGCTATCGCCGCCGATGACAGAATTGGTAAGACGTTCGATCGGATTGCTCATTGATAATTCCCCTTTCTAATGTGTACCCAAAGGTGCCCTTTATGCTTTGCTTTTTACCGTTTCTTCCCCGGCCGTGAGCCGCGTATAGTGCGGGCGCAAAAAGCCTTCCAGACTGCGCTTGAAGCGCACCGTGGCGGAAGGATCCGGCGACAGGGGGTCAAGTAAAACCGACCGCATTCCGCAAAGGTTTGCGCCGAGGATATCGGTGAAGATCTGGTCGCCCACGACAAGGCATTCCCTGCGGGGCGTGCCGGCCATTTTCTTTGCGCGCAGGTAGCCGACCGGAAACGGCTTGCACGCGAAAGAAACGAACGGCAGATTGAACTGCGCGGCAAAGGGCGCCACACGTTTTTTGTAATTGTTGGAAACAACGATCAGCTTGACGCCGCTTGCCGTTACGCTTTGTGCCCACGCCCGCACGCCGGGAAACGGCGTCTGCGAGCCGTGCGGCGACATGGTGTTATCCACATCGAGCACGATCATGTGCACATTGAGCGCTTTTAAAAGCTCGGGCGTAAGCTCCGTCACGCAGTGGAGCGTGCCGGTCGGTTTAAATACCGCCATAGCTTCGGTCTTTGCCTCCTGTGTTGCTCGGGAAAAACCCGTTTACACAAAAAAGCGGGCAAAAAGCCCGCTTCTTCACGTTTGATTATTTGTACTTGCGCTTGCGAGCTGCTTCGGACTTCTTCTTGCGCTTAACGGAAGGCTTTTCGTAAGCCTCTCTCTTGCGAACTTCCTGAATAACGCCCGCTCTTGCGCACTGCTTCTTAAAGCGTCTGAGTGCGCTCTCCAAAGATTCGTTGTCTTTGATTCTGATTTCAGCCATCTATATCCCTCCCATCCGCCATCAGGCAGGGGTTTGTATTTGTTACTTAGCACGAAATAACACAAATAATTATAGTGGCAGGGGGCAAAAAAGTCAAGGCTTTTTTCCCGAAAAATAGAAGAAATCCGTTTCTCTTTGCAAAAAAATCCGTTTAGGGCCGTTTATTTGCCTTTTAAAGCGGTGCTGCACGAGTTTTTGGGGCTTCTCTTCCCCTGCTTTGCGACTTTTATGATTAGGCGGAAAACACAGCGCGGCTTTGCGGCTTTGTCATAGGTTTTTTCTTGTTTTTGCTTTTCAACAATCTGCAAAAGTGCTGATAGGAAAATTTTTCAACTGAATTTTGCCCAAAATATTGACAAGCACGGGCGTTATATTATATAATGCTTCCATAAAACCCTGCGCAAATTCCTACTAAAGCGAGGTTACGGATTTATATGAAAAAGACGGCGCTTACAAAAAGCGAAAGCGAAGTCATGTATCTTTTGTGGCACACGGACCGTGCGCTTTCCGCGGCGGAAATGGTCGCGCTTTCCCCACAGAAGACCTGGAAGGACAGCTACATTCACCTGATGGTGAACTCTCTTTTAAAAAAAGGGATGATCACCCCGGCCGGCTTTGTGAAGACGTTCCGCAATTATGCGCGCACCTTTGCACCGTGCATGACAGAGGAGGAGTATGCCCAGTTACAGCTGCGCGACAAGACGATTCAGGATCCCGCGCTCGTGGCGCCGTTCCTCTCTGCAATGATTGACACGATGGATGACCCGGCTTCGATGATTGACGAGCTCATTGCAATGCTGCAAAAGAAGCGCGAAAAATTAGCCGCGAAAAAATAAGCATGACGGACAAAACAAAAGGCAGAGCACATCATCGCTCTGCCTTCTGTTTTGTAATGATATAGCAAGCTTCACTTGCATTGTCCGAAGGGCAATATCACCCGCCGCAGGCGAATACAATTTATAATTGGTCTTTGCCTACAGGGGTGCAGAAAAGCTTTTCAAATTCCTCGCGGGTCTCGGAATAGGCCAGTGCCCACATCATTTTGGCGATGACGGCTTCCGTTGTCATGTTGGAAGCTTCGAGCACGCGGTATTTTTCCTTGATGATATGACCCACGCGGTAGACGGAAAGGTTGCTGCCCTCGTGCGGAACCTGCGTGGTGATGACGACGCGCACACCGTTTTCCATTAACGCAGCAATCTTTTCCTCAAACGCGTTGTCGCCGTAGTACGGGATGCCGCCGACGCCGAAGCTTTCGATGACAACGCCGCGGCAGTGCGCGGTGATGTAATCGAACACGGACGGGTCCATGCCTGGGATGACGCGGATAGAGAGAATCTCCGGTACTAATTTATCGTAAAACACCGCGCCGGGGCACTCCGGGCGCTCATCAATATAGCACAGAAGTTTTTTATCGTAGAACACGCCGATATCCGGGAAATCAATGCTGGAAAAGGCGTCAAAGCTCTTTGTATGCGTTTTTCTGGCGCGGGTGCCTGCAATGACGTGCCCGTTAAAAACGACGTGTGTGCCGCACGCACGGGCATCTGTGGCGTATACAAACGCTTCAAACAAATTGCGCCGCGCATCGCCGTCCGGCACCTCGATGGATTTCTGCGCACCCGTTAAAACAACGGGCTTTTCGTTTTTCTGAATGAGATACGAAAGCGTGGCCGCCGCGTAGGACAGCGTATCCGTGCCGTGGGCGATGACAAAGCCGTCGTACTTTGCATAGCTATCGCGGATGATCTCCGCCACGTGGATCCACTGCTTCCAACACATGTTGGTACTGTCTAAGCTGTACGGCTGCACGGTATCCACTGCGCACAGGTTTTTCACCTGCGGCACGGCATTTAAAAGTTCCTCCGATGTAATCGCCGGCGTGAGGCCGTTTTCCGTTTTCGCCGAAGCGATGGTTCCGCCGGTCGCAATGAACAGAATTTTTTTCATTCTGCATTTTCCCCTATTCTTCGTGAAATTGCGGAAATATCATACCACATTTTCCTGCATAAATGCAAGCCGCAGAACCGACAAAAAGAGACGAGCCGCAGCCCGCCTCTTTTGCTTTTGCGAAATTATTTGAGTGAGATGTTGGACGCAAGGGACAAAAGTGCATCACCCGTCAGGCGGTACGTTGTCCACTCCTCCATGCGCACGGCGCCGAGGGAATCATAGAACTTGCGGCTTGGGGTGTTCCAATCGAGGCACGCCCACTCCAGTCTGCCGCAGCCGCGCTGCAAAGCGAGCCGCGCAAGGCGCTTTAACAGCAGCTTGCCGTAGCCCTTGCCGCGATATTCCGGCAGCACGAAAAGATCCTCAAGATAAATGCCCGCGCGGCCAAGCCACGTGGAGAAATTGTGGAAGAAAAGCGCAAAGCCCACGGGCTTTTCGTCCTCCGAAACAAGGAAAACCTCTGCTTTTTTCTTTTGGAAGACCCACTCTTTTAAAAGCTCCGGCGTTACAATGACCTGATCTTCCATATTTTCATACGCGGCGAGCGCATGGATAAACTCTAAAATGACCGGAATGTCTGCTTCGGTTGCAAAGCGAATGTTGGCTGCCATGGTTTCCTCCTTATTCTTTCGGCTTTCTGTTGCGGACAATGAGCATGAAGCGGTGCTGCACGCTTGGGATATAGCCTTGCTTTTCACACAGCGCGTCGAGCGCATCGAGCTGCGGCAGGCAACTTTCTACTGTGAAATTGCCGAACTCCCACGGCAGAACCTTTGCGTACCACACGAGTGCGCCGACGTCCAAATAGCGGTCGGTTACATAGGCCTGGTCGCAGAAATTCACCGTAAAGCCGGCGGTTTTAAAGCGCAGCAGCTCGTTTTCGAGGTTAAAGCTCGGCATGGCGGTTTTGTTATTGCCGAGCAAAGCGCGCAGGCGCAAGTCGTTGCTGCCGCCTACCTGCTGCGTGATAAAATATCCGCCGGGCTTTAGGACGCGGCGCACTTCGTTTACGTCATAAGAATCGTGACGATTTAAAACGAGATCAAAGCTGTTGTCTTCAAACGGCAGAGGTTTGTCCTCTTCGGTTTTGCGCACGGTGATGCCGAGA
>ERZ894191.905-NODE-905-length-20271-cov-12.391670_pt1 | contig 20271 bp, 14 predicted proteins | sample MGYA00380282_ERZ894191 | MGnify/ENA primary metagenome ERZ894191 (study PRJEB32331, sample SAMN06328485) | human gut metagenome | biome: human gut microbiome; feature: stool | host: Homo sapiens | collected 2013-02-21 ...
ACTGTTCTCTATAATATTATGTACGAAAGTATTCAGCCGTTCTCTCGTGGTATAGCCCAGAAAAGTTCTCATTGTGACCGGAATATCATCTTCTGTGATGATCCCTGCCCGCTGGGCATCGTCCATATCATGGTGAATATAGGCGATCTTGTCAGAAAAACGTACCACCTGTCCTTCCAGTGTGAAAGGATTTCCGCTGGTGCGGTGATTCATGATCCCATTGCGGACTTCCCAGGTAAGGTTCAGCCCGTTTCCATTCTTCTCCAGTACTTCCACAACCCGGACGCTCTGCTTATAGTGGGCAAAGCCACCCGGATGTACCTGATCCAGCGCTCTCTCTCCTGCATGGCCAAAAGGCGTATGCCCCAGATCATGTCCCAGAGCGATCGCTTCCACCAGATCTTCATTTAAGCGAAGTGCCTTGGCAATAGTCCGGGCGATCTGCGATACCTCCAGTGTATGTGTCAGTCTGGTCCGGTAATGATCTCCCTGTGGTGCCAGAAACACCTGTGTCTTATCCTTCATACGGCGAAAAGCCTTACAGTGAAGGATCCTGTCTCTGTCTCTCTGATACGTTGTCCGCACATCGCATTCCTCTTCCGGGTGCTCCCGGCCTCTGGTATCTGCGCTGTGAGAAGCATAAGGACTCAAAAGCTCCCGTTCTCTCTGTTCCATGCTCTCTCTGATGTTCATAAGCATTTCCTCCACAGTCTGACAAACAGCGGCGACAAAATACCCTCTGTTAATTATATTCTACACAAAACCACAAATTCCTCTTTTCTGAAAAAATAATTCAAAAAATATTGGAGTTACGGTCTGATCAGCCCTTAAGATGTCCAAAATTATCCTATTGTATATGAAATGAATACAAATATATCACGGAAATCTTCCATTTCAGCTTCTCCGTCAGTACAGGCAGGCAATAATTTACTTTCATATAGCCAAAAACAGAGCTGCGATTCACAGCTCTGTTTTAAAGTCATGCGGAAGATGGGACTTGAACCCACACAAGCGCAATGCTTACAAGATCCTTAGTCTTGCTCGTCTGCCAGTTCCGACACTTCCGCATATCGCATTTCATTGGAAATTTCCAATGCGGAAGATGGGACTTGAACCCACACGAGCGCAATGCTCACAAGATCCTTAGTCTTGCTCGTCTGCCAGTTCCGACACTTCCGCATGACCGCATTTCCTTGGGATTTTTTATTTTCTCCCTCGCGACAAGTGATAGTATAGCAAAGTGGATCTTGTATGTCAACACCTTTTTTCAAAAGTTTTGTATTTTCTTGTTTTTTCTGTTATTTTGTCACTTTTATCTTTGGCCCTGCTCCTTTTGCTTTCAGGAGTTTTTTGTATGCAGTTACTTTGGATGCCGGCACTTTGAACGTACAGTTGGAATGTTTTCTATCCTGTATTTCCTTTTGAAAGAAAAAGCGCCCACTTCTGTCACAGATTCCCACACACCACATACAAAAAAGAATCCCGCCTGCAAAGGATATCCTGTAACAGAATCAACCGTGCTTACAAACAGCAATCATCCAAACGGCAGATCCGATTCAAAAAAAAACAGCATTCCTCTTTCTATTATCGACCGAAAAAAGATATCTCTGGCATACTATCCTATGCAAAAGAAGGAATCCGGCTGTGATTCCGGACAAAGAGAGATTATACTCATTTTTTATTGCATTGTCTCGATGTGCTTTACTGTTGTTCCATTTGGTCAGGGATTTAAGGATATGTCTCCACCGACAAAAGAACTCATGAAGCTAACGCTGGAGCAAAAGCTGGCTCACGGTGGTCATCCGGTGCTTCTGTCTACGATGATAGAGGCATTCTCTTCTTATAAAATGCAAAAATTGTCGAATTTTAATAGTTTCTGCATTTCAGTGCATAAACTTGTTTTTTCTGTAAGTTTATGCTATACTCTTTTCACAAGGAGGAATGCCAAATGATAGATACTCACGAACTCAAAAAAAGAGATTTATACTTAAATAAGATTATAGCATTTCAAGATACCGAGCCAGTTAAGGTTGTAACTGGAATTCGTAGATGTGGCAAGTCCAGCCTACTCAAACTAATGACTCTTCATTTGAAAGAAACCGGAATCACAGACAACCAGATCCTTGAAATGAATTTTGAGTCACATAAATTTAAGAACATGACTAGCGATTCTCTCTACGAATACGTCAAGCAGCACATCCAGCCAGATAAAAGAATGTACCTTTTCTTTGATGAGGTTCAACGGGTTCCTAACTGGGAGGATGCAATCAACTCTTTCCGTATTGACTTCAATTGCGATATCTATGTCACTGGTTCGAATGCTTATATGCTCTCCTCTGAATATGCTACCTATTTATCAGGCAGATGCGTAGAGATAAAGATGCTTCCATTGTCTTTCTCTGAATTTTTAACATTCCATGATTTTGAAATAAGAGAAACCAAAAGTGCGTTAGGTGGCACACGCAAGCAAGCATTTGATAAAACCGGCGAACACTATGAACTCCGAGAGGTTTTCGATGCTTACATGCTTTTTGGCGGAATGCCGGGAATTGCTGATGTTGGACTGGACCAAGAAAAGGCTCTGGTGCTACTTGAGGGTATCTACTCAACTGTTATTATGAGGGATATTCTCGAACGTGAAAATCGCAGAGGTCAAAAGAGAATCACCGACCCTGTGCTTTTGAAAAAGATTGTCATGTTTCTTGCAGATAACATCGGAAGCAGTATTTCTGTTTCTTCCATTGGCAACACCTTAGTTAATGAAGGTCTTCTAGAAGATGGAAAGCGAAAAGGAACTCCAAGCGCTCACACCGTTCAGGCCTATGTGAATGCACTACTGGAAGCATACTTCTTCTATGACATCAAGAGATTTGATATTAAAGGAAAGGAATTCTTACGTACTCTTGGAAAGTATTACATCGTTGATATCGGACTTAGAAACTATCTGCTTGGATTCAGAGACCGTGATAGCGGACATGCAATAGAAAATGTTGTTTACTTTGAACTGCTACGTAGAGGCTATGATGTCTCTATCGGCAAAGTGGATAATTCCGAAGTGGATTTTATCGCAACAAAAGTAGATGACAAACTTTATGTTCAGGTCACGGAATCCATGACCAGCGAAGAGGTTCGCAAACACGAATTAGCACCACTCCAGAAAATCAGCGATAACTACGAAAAAATAGTTCTATCCTTAAATACCGGAATGGATTCTTCCTACGATGGTATTAAATCCATCAACTTGATTGATTGGTTGATTTCAGAATAAAAAAGAAATTTTTAAGAAGGGGCTGTCCTGAAAATGTAGTTCAGCGATAACCTATAGATAAGCAAAACAAAAAGCCCCGTAAACCATCAGATTTACAAGGCTCTCAAAATAATAATGCGGAAGATGGGACTTGAACCCACACGAGCGCAATGCTCACAAGATCCTTAGTCTTGCTCGTCTGCCAGTTCCGACACTTCCGCATATCGCATTTCTTTGGGATTTTTTATTCTCTCCCTCGCGACAAGTGATAGTATAGCAAAGTGCTTTTTGTATGTCAACAGTTTTTTTCTAAAAAAATCCAAAAATATTTTTTGTTTATACAATTGATACATTTCATTTAATAACAATCTGAGACAGCTAATCTTTCATCCCAGAATTTATACTCCGACACCGGTTACGCCTCAGTCGTAAAAAGAGCAGCCTCTTCAAAAAGGCCGCCCTTCTGTCTCACTTCTGTTTTTTTCTATATGGATCAGTCAAAAATGATCAGTGCCATGAACACAAGATCTGTGTCGCCTGTATTTGTAAGACCATGTCCTTTTCCATCCGGTGTGATGGTGATGTCGCCGGCCTTTACCGGGCGTTTCACACCGTTATCGTCGTACTCGCCTTCACCGCTTAAGATATAGTAGGTTTCTGTCTCGCCATGATGCTCATGGTATCCCAGAGAACATCCTTTTTCGATGGTAACCTGTGCGTAAAGTCCGCATTTTCCCTTCAGCTCGTCTCCCTCAAGAATGTCTTTGATGATCACATGGCCTTTACCGCCGCACATATTTTCTACTCTTCTGATACCCATGATAAAATCCCCTTTCGTGATTGCGTAAATTTGTGAAATTTTATGAACACAGGCTTTCTGCGGCCTGCGCCTTACTTCCTGTACAATTATAAATGATATGATAAATTTTCGCAATCCTTATTGTTATTTTCGCGACCCTGCCGGGAGCTTCTATTCGCAATTGAAGCAGGATACTTCTTTGATTCGGTTAAAAAACGAAGCAGCTCTTTTCCCAAGACCTGCTCCGCAATTTATACCTATATTACAGATTTTTAATTCTCTCAATTGCCTCAAGTGTATTCTCATAGCTTCCGAATGCAGTCAGACGGAAATATCCCTCGCCATGTGCACCAAAGCCTGAACCTGGTGTTCCTACGATGTGTGCTTTCTCAAGAAGATAATCAAAGAACTCCCAGGAGGTCATCTGATCCGGTGTTTTCAGCCAGATGTATGGAGCATTTTTTCCACCGGACACAGAAAATCCTGCTGCAGAAAGTCCCTCCAGGATCGTCTTTGCATTACGCATGTAATAAGCGATCTGCTCCTTCAGCTGTGCTTTTCCCTCCGGAGAGTAAACAGCCTCGCCCGCTCTCTGTACAATGTACGGAGCACCGTTAAACTTGGTTCCATGGCGTCTTGCCCAGAGACTGTGAAGCTCTACGCCATCACGCACCAGTTCCTTCGGAACAACGGTAAAGCCAAGACGAACGCCTGTAAAGCCTGCATTTTTGGAAAAGCTTCGAAGCTCGATGGCACAAGTTCTTGCACCCTCGCACTCATAAATGCTGTGAGGGACATCCTCCTCGGAAATATATGCCTCATATGCTGCATCATAGATGATCACGCAGCCGTTTTTGTTGGCGTAGTCAACCCACTCCTGAAGAGCTGCCTTTGTGATCGCACCACCGGTGGGATTGTTCGGGAAGCAGAGATAGATCAGATCCGGTACCTCATCTGCCGGAATTTCCGGAAGGAAACCATTCTCCTCCTTGCAGGGCATGTAGATCACACCGTCAAAATTCTCACGCTCTTTGTTATAAAGGCCAGTACGTCCGGCCATAACGTTGGTGTCTACATATACAGGATAAACCGGGTCGCAGACTGCAACCTTGTTATCCAGTCCGAAGATCTCCTGGATGTTTCCGGAATCACTTTTTGCTCCATCGGAAACAAAGATCTCGTCTGCGCTGATGTTGCAGCCTCTGGACTGATAATCATTTTTTGCAATGGCACTTCTTAAGAATTCATATCCGAGATCCGGAGCATATCCGTGGAAGGTTTCTGCGTGTGCCATCTCGTCTACGGATTTATGAAGGGCATCGATGATCGCCGGTGCAAGCGGCTGTGTCACATCACCGATTCCAAGACTGATCACAGAATCCTTAAATTCCGGATTGGCCTCCTTATATGCGCTTACCTTCTTTGCGATATTGGAAAACAGATAGCTTCCCGGAAGTTTTAAATAATTCTGATTTACTGTAACCATAGTATTTTATCTCCTTCTCTCAATTTCCTCTGCCAGTGCTTTTCTGACGCTGTCAGGATTTGCCTTGCCTTTCAGCTCTCTCATCAGCTGTCCTACGAAAAATCCCATAACCTTATCCTTGCCGCCCAGAAGCTCTGCCAGCGGTCCGGGGTTTGCGTCTACGATCTTTTTCACAGTTTCGGTGAGAAGTCCTGTATCTTCTACGATCTTAAGACCATTCTCTTCTATATATATAACCGGATCAATATCCTCGTCAAACACTTTTTCAAATACTTTCTTGGCATTCTGTGCGCTGACCTCTTTTTTCTCCACCATGGAAAGAAGGTCTGCCAGATGCTTCGGTGTAAAGCTTACCTTTTCCGGATCAAGGCCCTTGTCCTTTGTCAGGCGGAGAACCTCCACCATAAACCAGTTTGCCACCTTTTTCGGATTTCCGAGAAGAACCGCTGTCTCCTCAAAAAGTCCTGCCAGATGTCTGGATTCGGTCAGGATCCCTGCATCATAAGCCGGAAGCTCATACTCCTTCTGATAACGCTCCATCTTGGCTTCACGAAGCTCCGGAATGGAAGTACGCAGCTCTTCGATCCATGCATCGGAAATGTGGATCGGCGGAAGATCCGGATCCGGGAAGTAACGGTAATCCTTGGCATCCTCCTTGGAACGCATAGCATGGGAAGATTCTTTGTTATCGTCCCATCTTCTTGTCTCCTGAACAACGGCTCTGCCTTCTTCCAGAAGCTCGATCTGACGTTCTCTCTCTCCCTCGATTGCTCTCGCAATAGCCTTAAAGGAGTTCAGGTTCTTCATCTCTGTTCTTGTTCCGAAGGTCTCACTTCCCACCTCACGGACGGAAAGGTTGACATCGGCACGCATGGAGCCCTCCTGGAGCTTGCAGTCAGAAACTCCCAGATACTGCATGGTACAGCGGAGCTTTTCCAGATATGCGATAACCTCCTCAGAGCTTCTCATATCCGGCTCGGATACGATCTCGATCAGCGGCACTCCGCTTCGGTTATAGTCAACAAGAGAGCAGTCTTCCCACTCATCATGGATCAGCTTACCGGCATCCTCTTCCATATGCATCTCATGGATGCGTACGGTCTTTTTGCCTGCGGAAGTCTCGATCTCAACAGCTCCGTCGTAGCAGATCGGCAGATACAACTGAGATATCTGGTAATTCTGGGGATTGTCCGGGTAAAAATAGTTCTTACGGTCAAACTTACAGTACTGATGGATATGACAGTTTGCCGCAAGACCTGCCTTGATTGCAAACTCTACCACTTTTTTGTTGAGGACCGGAAGAGAGCCCGGCATACCGGTGCAGACCGGGCAGGTATGTGTATTTGGTGCGCCTCCGAATTCTGTGGAGCATCCGCAGAAGATCTTTGTTTTTGTGGCAAGCTCCACATGCACCTCAAGTCCTATGACTGTCTCATACTGTTTCATGCCTTTTTTCCCCCTTCCATTGCCGTTCCGAAATCACCGCGTTTTTTCTCATAGGCGTGTGCTGCGCGGAACAGGTTGTTTTCTTTGAAGCAATCACCGATCATCTGGATCCCGATCGGAAGGCCTGCTGCGTCTTTTCCGCATGGAACTGTGATTCCGGGAAGTCCGCACAGGTTTACTGCTACCGTATAAATATCGCCAAGATACATGGCAAGAGGATCTTTCAGGCTCTCTCCCAGCTTCGGCGCCGTAAAGGGTGATGCCGGAGCAAGAAGAACGTCATATTTTGAAAAGGCCTGGTCAAATTCCTTTTTGATAAGGGCTTTTGTACGAAGTGCTTTCAGATAGTAAGCATCATAGTAACCGGAGCTTAACACAAAGGAGCCAAGCATGATACGGCGCTTTACTTCCTCGCCGAAGCCTTCGGTTCTTGTCTTCTTGTACATATCGTGAAGTCCCTCGTACTCTTTTGCACGGAAGCCGTACTTCACACCGTCAAAGCGCTCCAGGTTCGAGCTGGCCTCTGCACTGGCAATGATGTAGTAGGCAGGGATCATATATTCTGTTGTCTTCATGGAGAAAAATTCCACCACAGCGCCCATCTCGGTAAGGTCCTTCAGCGTATTCATAAAGGCCTCTTTTACCTCCGGGTTCAGTCCCTCGGAGAGATATTCCTTCGGCACACCGAATTTCATTCCCACGATCTTATCTGTCATAGAAGCGGAGAAGTCAAGATCCGCTCTCTTCATGGAGGTGCTGTCCTTGGCATCGTGTCCGGCAATGATCTCAAGAAGTGCCGCACAGTCCGCAACATCCTTTCCCACCGGTCCGATCTGGTCCAGAGAGGATGCATAGGCAACCAGTCCGTAACGGGATACCGTTCCGTAGGTCGGTTTGATTCCGGTAACACCGCAGTAGGAGCTTGGCTGACGGATGGAACCGCCGGTATCAGAACCCAGTGCCAGGTAAGTCTCTCCTGCTGCCACTGCCGCACAGGAGCCGCCGGAGGAGCCGCCCGGAACATGCTCCAGATCCCACGGGTTTCTGGTGACACCGTAAGCAGATGTCTCTGTGGTACTTCCCATGGCGAACTCATCCATGTTTGTCTTTCCGATGATCACAAGACCTGCCTGTTCCAGACGGCCAATAACCTCGGCATTGTACTGCGGCACAAAATTCTCAAGGATCTTCGATGCACAGGTAGTTGTTTTTCCCTTGATGCAGATATTGTCCTTAATTGCAACAGGCACACCGGCAAGAGGTCCGGTATAGGTTCCGTCCTCAATGCCCTTCTGTACCTCTTTTGCTCTTGCATAGGCTTCTTTTTTGTAAGTATTAAGATAAGCGTGGATCTTGTCCTCTTTTGCTTCGATCTGATCAAAAACGTATTTCACACCGTCCAGGACGCTTATCTGATGCTGTTTGATTTTTTCCGCCAGCTGTAATGCGGTTAATTTTCCCAAATCCATGTCCTGTCTCCTGTCTTATCCAATTGTTTTCGGAACCTGATACTGGTTTTCTTTCTGCTTCGGTGCATTGGCAAGCATTGCCTCATGATTGTCTCCGTTTGTCACAACATCTTCACGGAATACGTTTTCGTCCTCAAAAATATGTGACATGGGCTCTACGGAAGAGGTGTCAAGCTCGTCCAGCTTGTCTACATAATCCAGCATCTTCTGCATATCCTCTTTTGCTTTTTCCTTTTCATCCTCTGTCAGAGAAAGCTTCGCAAGGATGCAGACATTTTCCATTGTTTCATCATCGATTATCTTTGCCATCTTTTTTCTCCTTATTACGGCTCAAGTCTGTTCATATCACGCGGGAACAGACAAGTCTCACGAACATTTTCTTCTCCGAGGATCTGCATGGTAAGACGTTCCAGCCCGATTCCAAGTCCTCCATGAGGCGGCATTCCATGCTTGAAGGTATCCAGATACTGCTCCATACCCTCTTCATCCATACCACGGGCTGCGATCTTATCCTTCAGCATCTGATAATCATGGATACGCTGTCCGCCTGTAGTTACCTCAAGTCCCTTGAACAGAAGGTCAAAGCTTAATGTAAATTTCTCATCTGACGGATCATCCATTGCATAGAACGGACGCTTCTTAGACGGATAATGTGTGACAAAAACAAAATCAGCATCATATTCTTCTTTGAAATATCTTCCGATCAGCGCTTCTTCCTCCGGCTCCAGATCATATGGGTTGCGGATCTTACGATTATATTTTTCAGCTACCAGCTCTTTGGCCTTGTCAAAACGTACTGCCGGGATCTTGTCCACCTTCGGAAGCTCCACCGTCAGAATGGAAAGCTCATGAGCGTAGTCTTTCTTAAGAAGTTCTACCGCATACTGAAGAAATCCGGTTTCCATCTCCATGATATCCTCAAATCCGTTGATATAGCCCATCTCAAAATCAAGGCTTGTATATTCATTCAGATGACGTTTTGTGTTATGCTTCTCTGCACGGAATACAGGGCCGGTCTCAAATACACGGTCAAAAACACCTACCATCATCTGTTTATAAAACTGCGGGCTCTGTGCCAGAACTGCCGGTTTATGGAAATAACTCAGCTTGAACAGGTTTGCACCACCCTCTGCACCTCTGGCTCCGATCTTCGGTGTGTGGATCTCGGTGAACCCCTTCTCATAGAGGTAATCACGAAATGCCCGCACCAGAGCCTCCTGGATCTTGAATTTTGCACGCTCCTGCACATTACGCAGAGCAATAGGACGATAATTCAGCTTTGCCTCCAGGGAAGTGTTCAGCTTCCATTTGTCGATAGCCAGCGGAAGAGGCTCTGCAGGTGAGGAAAGGATCTCCACATGGCTGATGCGGAGTTCTCTTCCGTGAGGCGCTCTTTCTTCCTCATGAAGAGTTCCTGTGAGGCGCACACACATTGCCTCCTTCAGATCATGAATGGAAACATTTGTCTTATCGTTTTCATATACGGTCTGAAAAAGCCCTTCTTTTTTTCGAAGTATCACAAATGCCACGTCACCCATATTACGGATGCTGTGTATTGCACCTTCCACTGTCGCTTCCTGGTCTTTCATGCTCTCAGAAAGAAGCACATCCCAGGCACATTCTCTAGTCTTACAGATTCCATCCATAAATTCCATTCCCTCATCCTCCAATTCAAAGTAGTTCCACCGAATCAGGAAATTCCCTGAGGAATTTTCCCCGATCCGGTGTGATATCAGGCATTCAGAGCAGATCATTTCTGTCCGCCCTGTTGTTTTTTACACAGAATCATATAAAAGCATCAGAACCATCTGGGCCGTCTCCACCATATTGGTCCCGGAATCCATACTGCATTTCTGGATATAGCGGTATGCGTCATCCTCGCTCAGGTGATTTCTTTCCATTAGAAGCATCTTTGCATTTGAAATATAATTCTGTTCTTTCCATGAACGCTGCTTCGGCTTTTTCTTATCTTTTTTCCAACGCCTTTCGATCTGGGAAAGCATCATACTTACCGTATTTACCAGATCTCCGACTTTCAGAGGCATTCCCACGCATAAAATGGATGTTGGCGCCTCACTGATCACTCCCCGGGAGGCCATAAGCAGCATTTCAAAATAATCCGGCATATAGTCCAGAAGATCACGATAGTACATATCCTGAAGATGATAACCGCAAAGCAGAACGCCGCCATCAAGCTCCGAGATACTGGCAAGGGCATTTGCACCTGAATTGCATACTGCCGCCACCGTGAATCCATATCGGTTAAGGACTGTGCGAATCTTTTTTGCATCTTCTATTTTCGGTAATGCAATCACGATACTCGTGTTCATAAGCCGCCACTCTCTTTCGTCCCATTATGCCTCGTTCATCAGATCCGATACAGATACTCCTCGATCTCCCAGTCGGAAATCTCCTGGGAATAACGCAGCCACTCTTTTCTCTTGGCCTGCGCATACTGTTTGCAGAAAGCTTCTCCAAGGATTTCCTTCATCCAGCTGCTGTCCTCAAACAGTGTGATCGCTTCCCGCAGGTTCTCCGGTAAATTCTCGATACCCTGTTCCTTCTGATCCGACTCGGAAAGAGAACGGTCAGAAGCTTTTGTAGGATAGATCTTCTTCTGGATTCCATCCAGGCCCGCTGCCAGGCATACCGCAAAAACAAGGTATGGATTGGATGCAGCATCCGGGCTTCGAAGCTCGATCCTGGTATCAGCACCATTGACTCTCGGGATCCTTACCAGTGAATTCTGGTTATTTCTCGTCCAGGTCAGCTCTGTAGGCGCATCAAATCCAGGTACAAGACGTTTATAGGAATTTACAAGCGGATTGGTGATCAAAGTCATCTCACGGCTGTGAGCCAGAAGACCTCCGATAAAATAGTATGCCTCTTCACTTAATCTGGACGGATCCTCTGGATCCACGAAAATATTTTTTCCATTTTTAAACAGTGAAAAATGGATATGCATGGCTGAACCGTTTACTTCCCGTCTTGGCTTCGGCATAAATGTCGCATGAAGTCCATGACGTTTGGCTACAGTTCTTACTGCCATCTTAAAGGTTATAACTTCGTCTGCCATCTCACGTGCTTCCCCGTAATGAAGGGCAATCTCATGCTGTGCAGGTGCTGTCTCATGATGAGAGGATTCCACCTCAAATCCCATATCCTCAAGAGTCAGTACCATGTCACGTCTTGCATTTTCGCCTAAGTCCACCGGACTTACATCCAGATATCCGGCCTTTTCGTGAGAAACTGTTGTAGGCATTCCGTTATCATCAATATGAAACAGGAAAAACTCGCATTCCGGGTCAACATAACAGGTATACCCTGCCTCCTCTGCTGCCTGCGCTGTTTTTTTCAGAATATATCTGGAGCTCATCTCATGCTCTGATCCGTCTGCACGGCGCATATCACAGATCAATCTTGCAACCTTTCCCTGCTGAGGACGCCATGGAAGAATTGAAAAAGTATTATAATCCGGATACAGGATCAGATCCGGCTCCTTTTCTCCCACAATGCCCGCAATATGAGAGCCGTATACAACGCACTGGTTATCCAGGGCCCTTGGAAGCTCTCTTGCTGTGATCGCAATATTTTTCAGAGTTCCAAACATATCTGTAAACTGGAGGCGGATGAACTCTACGTCTTCCTCCTCTGCCATTGCAAGAATCTCTTCTCTGGTATAATTCCCCATAGTATTCTCTCCTTTATTTCCTCATCACACAAAATAATTACCCTAAAAAATAGAAAAAGGGTGCACTTCAGAGAGCTTCCGCTCCTGAAGAACACCCTTGTTCATGGACGTAATTATAGCAATCGGTCAATTCTTTGTCAACCATTTTTTAAAAGGGGCAAAAGTTCAAAAGCTTTATCGCGGAAACACGAACAGTTTTTTTGACCTTTTGCCCCTGGTATCTGTTATTTTACTGTAAATATGAATAGCTCATCAGTGATTCATCCACTGCTTTCGCAGCCTCACGCCCTTCATGGATTGCCCATACTACAAGAGACTGTCCACGATGCATATCACCTGCTGTGAATACACGGTCTACGCTTGTTGCATACTGCTCCGGTTTTGTTTCCACATTGGTTCTTGGTGTAAGCGCTACACGGAAGGCGTCTGTCACATATTTCTCGCTGCCAAGGAATCCGGCCGCAATAAGGACCACATCTGCCGGGATTACTTCCTCGCTGCCCTCAACCGGCACCATATTGAATCTTCCGGTTTTTTCGTCTTTTACACTTTTCAGCTTGACGATCTTGGCCTTGCAGACATTTCCTTTTTTGTCCTTGATAAACTCGGTAACGGTTGTCTGATAGATCCGAGGATCATGACCGAATACTGCAATAGCCTCTTCCTGGCCGTAATCGGTTTTCAGGACCTTCGGCCATTCCGGCCATGGATTGGAAGGAGTTCTTGCTGCAGGAGGCTGCGGCATCATCTCAAGCTGTGTTACAGATTTCGCACCCAGACGGATGGATGTTCCCACACAGTCATTACCGGTATCGCCACCGCCGATGACCAGAACATTTTTGCCCTTTGCAAGCTCATATGGAAATTTTGCAAAATCTGTATCCAGAAGACTTTTTGTTACCTGCTTCAGGAAATCCACTGCAAAGTAAATTCCCTTGGCATCTCTTCCCGGAACCTTGATATCTCTCGGATGAGAAGCTCCGCAGCAGAGAAGGACACGGTCATAATCCTTCAGAAGCTGTTCTGCAGTGATGTCAACACCAACATTGATATTGGTAACAAATTTCACGCCTTCCTCTTCCATCAGCTTCAGTCTGCGGTCAATGACCTTTTTCTCCAGTTTCATGTTCGGAATGCCGTAGCGGAGAAGTCCTCCGATACGGTCGTTTCTCTCAAATACGGTTACGCTGTGGCCACGGCGGTTCAGCTGCTGTGCTGCTGCCAGTCCGGAAGGTCCGCTTCCGATAACTGCGATCGTCTTTCCTGTACGGACAGGCGGAATCTGCGGTTTTACCCATCCTTCTGCATAGGCAGTCTCGATGATCGCTTTCTCATTCTCCTTTGTGCTGACCGGTTCTCCGTTCAGATTGCAGGTACATGCCGCCTCACAGAGCGCCGGACACACTCTGGATGTGAACTCCGGAAAACTGTGCGTCTTGTTCAGACGAAGGAATGCCTGCTTCCAGTTTCCTGTGTACACAAGATCATTTGTCTCAGGAACCAGGTTGTGCAGCGGGCAGCCGGAAGCCATTCCGCCGATCATCATACCTGACTGGCAGAAGGGGACGCCGCAGGCCATGCAGCGTGCTCCCTGAAGTTTCTGTTTTTCTTTATTTAACGGAACTCGAAATTCGTTGAAATTCTGAATACGTTCCTTTGGCGGCAGAACCTTTGCCGTTTCTCTTTTATAATCTAAAAATCCAGTTGGCTTTCCCATTTCCTCATCCTCCTTAATGTTTCACGCCGATGCTCTCATAGAACGCTTCCATCTGTGCCTGCTGGCTGGTCAGACCTTTTTCTTCCAGCTTTGCACTTAATGTGATCATTCTCTTGTACTCATCCGGAATGAGTTTTTTGAAGTGAGGCAGATAGGAATCAAAATCAGCCAGCACCTTCTTACCGATCTCGGAGCCTGTTGCTTCCACATGAGCCTCGATAAGATCACGAAGCTCTTTTTTATCATATTTATTATCCACTTTTTCAATGGAGATCATTGCTTTATTGAGGTTCTTGTAAAGAACGTTATCCACATCAAGGACATAAGCGATACCACCGCTCATACCTGCTGCAAAGTTCTTTCCTGTTTTTCCAAGAACTACCACACGGCCACCTGTCATGTACTCGCAGCCATGCTCGCCAACACCCTCAACAACTGCAACCGCACCGGAGTTACGTACTGCAAAACGCTCACCGGCAACACCGTTGATAAATGCAGTTCCGCTGGTCGCACCATAGAGTGCCACGTTTCCGACGATGATGTTCTCTTCAGCCTTGTATCCTGCCTTCTCCGGAACCTTAACGATCAGCTTTCCACCGGAAAGGCCTTTTCCGAAGTAGTCGTTGCTGTCACCGGTCAGTTTCAATGTCAGTCCTTTCGGGATAAAGGCACCGAAGCTCTGTCCGCCTGCACCTGTACAGTTTACAGTTACCGTATCCTCCGGAAGTCCATCCTTATGATTTCTTGTGATCTCAGATCCGAGGATGGTACCAAATGCACGGTCTGTATTGGTAACGTTTACATCAACAGAAACTTTCTCACCCTTCTGGATCGCCGGTGCACATTTCTTGACCAGAACTTTTTCATCCAGAGTTTTCTCAAGATTGAAATTGTATACAGCCTTCGGATCAAAGGTTACTTTGCCCTTTCCTGCATATGGGTTATTCAGGATGGCACTTAAGTCAACCTTACCCTTATGCGGCTCCTGCACACTGTCAGAAACTGTAAGAAGATCTGTACGACCTACCATCTCATTGATGGTGGCAACACCAAGGCGTGCCATGTACTCTCTCAGCTCCTGTGCGATAAAGCGCATGAAGTTCTCCACATACTCCGGTTTTCCGCGGAATCTCTTACGAAGCTCCGGGTTCTGTGTAGCCACACCTACCGGGCAGGTATCCAGATTGCAGACTCTCATCATCACGCAGCCCATTGTTACAAGCGGCGCTGTGGCAAAACCGAATTCCTCTGCACCGAGAAGTGCTGCAATGGCAACGTCACGGCCGCTCATCAGCTTACCGTCTGTCTCGATACGTACACGGTTACGAAGTCCGTTCATGATCAGCGTCTGATGTGTTTCTGCAAGTCCAAGCTCCCATGGAAGTCCTGCATTATGGATAGAGCTTCTTGGCGCTGCTCCTGTACCTCCGTCATATCCGGAGATCAGAACAGTCTGTGCTCCAGCCTTTGCAACACCGGCTGCAACCGTACCAACACCTGCCTCAGAAACCAGCTTTACGGAAATATCCGCATATTTATTGGCGTTTTTCAGGTCATAGATCAGCTCTGCCAGATCCTCGATAGAGTAGATATCATGATGTGGCGGCGGAGAGATCAGGCTGACTCCCGGTGTGGAATGACGGGTTTTTGCGATCCACGGATATACCTTCTTCGCAGGAAGATGTCCGCCCTCACCCGGCTTTGCACCCTGTGCCATCTTGATCTGGATCTCTCTTGCGGAAACCAGATAACGGCTGGTAACGCCGAAACGTCCGCTGGCTACCTGTTTGATCGCTGAGCAGCGGTCATTGTCTGTTCCTGCAGAATCCAGACGCTCATCACTTTCACCACCCTCACCAGTATTGGATTTTCCATGGAGATGGTTCATGGCAATAGCCAGTGTCTCATGTGCTTCCTGGGAAATAGAACCGTAGGACATGGCACCTGTCTTGAATCGTTTTACAATGTCCTCAACACTCTCAACCTGGTCGATCGGAATAGGCTCCTTGGCAAACTTGAAGTCCAGAAGACCTCTTAAGTTTCCATGTCCCTCGTCATCTACCAGCTTTGTATATTCCTTGAACATCTCATAGCTGCCCTGTTTTGTGGACTGCTGGAGAAGATGAATGGTACGCGGGTTATATTTGTGCTCCTCACCCTGGCTTCTCATCTTATGGGCACCTACGCTGTCCAGTGTAAGATCTGTGGCAAGTCCAAGGGGATCAAATGCCTCAGAATGAAGTTTTTCTACATTATCCTCGATATCTTCCAGTGTGATTCCGCCTACACGGCTTACGGTTCCTGTAAAGTAACGATCGATCACATCCTGGGAAATTCCGATCGCCTCAAAGATCTGAGATCCCTGATAGGACTGGATAGTGGAAATACCCATCTTGGAAGCGATCTTTACGATACCGCTGATCACCGCATGATTGTAATCATCAACGGCTGCGTAATAGTCCTTATCCAGCATATGTGTATCGATCAGCTCATGGATAGTATCCAGTGCCAGATACGGATTGACTGCACTTGCACCATATCCAAGAAGTGTTGCGAAATGATGTACCTCTCTCGGCTCACCGGACTCCAGGATCAGGGCAAGGGAAGTGCTCTTCTTTGTTTTTACAAGATGCTGATGTACTGCGGAAACCGCCAGCAGGGACGGGATCGGCATATGGTTCTCATCCACGCCGCGGTCAGAAAGAACCAGGATGTTTGCTCCCTCACGGAAGGCTTTGTCTACCTCTACGAACAGACGGTCAATGGCACGTTCGAGCTTTGTGCTCTTATAATATAAGGTAGAAATGGTCACAACCTTGAAGCCGTCCTTTTTCATATTCTTGATCTTCAGCATATCGGTGTTGGTCAGGATTGGGTTGTTGATCTTCAGCACCTGACAGTTCTCCGGCTTCTGGATCAGGAGATTTCCGTCTTTACCTACATATACACTTGTAGAAGTAACGATTTCTTCACGGATCGCATCGATCGGCGGGTTTGTTACCTGGGCAAAAAGCTGCTTGAAGTAATCGAACAGCGGATAATGTTCCTTGGAAAATACTGCAAGGGGAGTATCATGTCCCATGGCTCCGATGCTTTCTGAGCCGTTTAATGCCATGTTTCGGATTGAAGTACGATACTGCTCATAAGTATATCCGAAAGCTTTCTGAAGGCGTGCTCTCTCTTCCGGAGTGTATTCGACAACTCTTTGATTCGGGATCTTGATATCACGAAGCTGTACCAGATTGCTGTCCAGCCACTCACCATAAGGCTGTTTTTTCGCATATTTTTCTTTGAGCTCATTGTCATCGATGACACGACCCTGAACGGTATCAACCAGGAGCATTTTTCCCGGATGAAGACGTTCTTTTAATACGATCTTCTCCTCATCCACAGGAAGAACACCAACCTCGGAGGAAAGGATCATATAGCCATCAGATGTGATATAGTATCTGGATGGACGAAGACCGTTTCTGTCAAGAACTGCTCCCATCACATCACCATCTGAGAACAGAATGGACGCAGGGCCGTCCCATGGCTCCATCATGGTCGCATAGTACTGATAAAAATCTCTCTTCTCCTGAGAGATCGTATCGTTGTTTGCCCACGGCTCCGGAATTGTGATCATCACTGCAAGCGGAAGATCCATTCCACTCATAACCAGGAATTCCAGGGTATTGTCAAGCATTGCGGAGTCAGAACCATTGTGGTTAACTACAGGAAGGACCTTGTGAAGCTCATCCTTCAGATACGGAGACTCCATATTTTCCTCACGCGCAAGCATCTTATCGGCATTTCCGCGGATCGTGTTGATCTCACCGTTATGTACGATGAAACGGTTCGGATGTGCTCTCTCCCAGCTTGGATTCGTGTTGGTACTGAAACGGGAATGTACTACTGCAATGGCAGACTCGTAATCCTGGCTCTGAAGATCGCCAAAGAAGGTACGGAGCTGTCCTACCAGGAACATACCTTTGTATACGATGGTACGGCTGTTCATGGAAACCACGTAAGTATTATCATTACTCTGTTCAAATTCACGACGTGCAATGTAAAGCATACGGTCAAAAGCAAGACCTTTTTCCACATCCTCCGGCTTTTTAACAAATGCCTGCATGATGCACGGCATGCACTCTTTCGCTTTATGACCGAGAACCTCCGGGAAAACCGGCACTGTACGCCATCCCAGAAGTTCCAGACCCTCTTTTTCCACGATGATTTCGAACATCTTCTTTGCCTGGGCACGTTTGATCTCCTGCTGCGGGAAAAAGAGCTGGGCCACACCGTATTCTCTCTCTCCGCCGATATCAAAGCCTTCTTTTTTACAGACCTTCTTAAAAAATTTGTGGGAGATCTGAAGAAGGATACCGACACCATCACCGGTTTTTCCTTCTGCATCCTTACCAGCACGATGCTCAAGATTCTCTACGATCTTAAGAGCATTGGCAACTGTATCATGTGTTTTCTTTCCTTTTATATTAACAACGGCTCCGATACCGCAGTTATCATGTTCAAATTCAGGGCGGTAGAGGCCCTGCTGCTGATTTACTACTTCTCTCATTTTTCTCATCCTTTCATTGCAGCTTCTTCTGCCGTCTTTTTATCAACTGCCGCCTGCACAAATCCACGGAACAGCGGATGTGCATGGTTTGGTCTGGATTTAAATTCCGGATGTCCCTGTGTTCCCACAAAGAACGGATGTCCGGCAATTTCGATCATCTCAACAATGTGAGCATCCGGGGATGTTCCTACAATGGACATTCCCTTTTCGTCCAGTTCCTTACGGAATGCGTTGTTTACCTCATAACGATGTCTGTGACGTTCCTGGATCTCTTTCTTTCCAAAAAGCTCATAGGATCTGGAGCCTTCTGCAAGCACACACGGATAGCTTCCAAGACGAAGGGTTCCTCCAAGATCTTCCACATCCTCCTGATCCGGCATCAGGGCAATGACCGGATGTGTTGTTTCCGGTGCCAGCTCAATACTGTTGGCATCTTCATATCCAAGCACATGGCGGGCAAATTCCACAATAGCCATCTGCATTCCCAGGCAGATCCCGAGGTATGGGATCTTATGAACTCTTGCATACTGTGCCGCAAGGATCATTCCTTCTGTACCACGATTTCCGAATCCCCCCGGAACCAGGATTCCATCTACAGAATGGAGAGTCTGATCCAGATTTTTTTCATTGAGTTCTTCGGAGTCCACCCAGGTGATATCAACCTTTGCACGGCAAGAGATCCCGCCATGCTTCAGTGCTTCCACAACACTCAGGTATGCATCATGAAGCTGTGTATATTTACCAACCATGGCAATCTTCACAGTTTTATCCGGATGGCGGAGATTTTCTACCATATTTTCCCAGTCTGTAAGATCTGGTTTGCGATTCTCCAGTCTTAAGCTCTGCAGTACTACGTCTGCAAGCTTTTCTCTCTCCATTGCAAGAGGAGCTTCATATAAATATTCCACATCCAGGTTCTGAAGCACATTGCTTACAGGCACATTACAGAACAGGGCAATCTTTCCACGGATATCCTCGGTAAGAGGATACTCACTTCTGCATACCAGAACATCCGGCTGGATTCCCATTCCCTGAAGTTCTTTTACACTGGCCTGGGTGGGTTTGGTCTTCATCTCTCCGGAAGCACGGAGATATGGGATCAGAGTTACATGGATAAGGATCGCATTGTCATGTCCCACATCATGCTGGAACTGACGGATGGATTCAAGGAATGGCTGGCTCTCAATATCACCGACTGTACCGCCAACCTCGATGATCGCAATTCTGTCTTCGTCTGCGGATTTTGCTTTGTAAAAACGACTCTTGATCTCGTTGGTGATATGCGGGATCACCTGAACGGTACCACCGCCGAAATCGCCATGACGCTCTTTCTGGAGAACAGACCAGTAAATCTTACCGGTTGTCACATTGGAATTTTTATCAAGGCTTTCATCAATGAAACGCTCATAATGTCCAAGGTCAAGATCTGTCTCTGTACCGTCATCGGTTACAAAAACCTCTCCATGCTGAATGGGATTCATAGTTCCCGGGTCGATATTGATGTAGGGATCAAATTTCTGCATAGTCACCTGATACCCTCTGGCTTTCAGAAGGCGCCCAAGAGACGCTGCCGTAATTCCTTTTCCCAGACCGGAAACAACTCCACCTGTTACAAAAACATACTTTACTGCCATCTTCGATTTCCTCCTCCATTTTGTGTTCCACAACAAAAAGGCGTCCGGAACAGGTTCCAAGGGGTGAAAACTCCCCTGGGGTATCCGTTCCTGACGCCTTTGTCAGTTATCTTTCATATAAAATATGGTTTACTATAAACTATTTTTTTTTATTTGTCAATAACTGATTTGTTACTGTTCACTCCGTTCTCAGCAACACGCTTCGCGATGCACAGAATTTATGC
>ERZ894191.909-NODE-909-length-20143-cov-43.008961_pt1 | contig 20143 bp, 15 predicted proteins | sample MGYA00380282_ERZ894191 | MGnify/ENA primary metagenome ERZ894191 (study PRJEB32331, sample SAMN06328485) | human gut metagenome | biome: human gut microbiome; feature: stool | host: Homo sapiens | collected 2013-02-21 ...
AAGCACGCATAGTTCGCCCGGATACAGGCGGAACAGCGTTACCTCCCGCCCCTCAGCAGAGAGAAGATAGGTGCGGATCTCGCCGGAAAGGACGAACATCATTCCAAGACATTCGTTGTCGCTGCTGTGTACGAACGCACCTTTTTCATAATGGCGGACAAAGGCACTTCGGCGCAGCGTCTCCATTTCGTGTTCGGCCAAGGATGACCAGAACGGAAGTTGTGTCAGTGTGCGTTCCATATCAATGGCAGCTATGCTTGCCGCAGCCGTGGTCACCGCAGGTGTGACCATCTTCGCCGTGCTCGTGGTCATGGTGATCGCAGTGAACATTGGGATCGTAGCCCAGATTTCCGCTGAGCAATGCGCGCACCGCCGCGTCAGCGTCTCCGCTGACACCGCCGTAGAGCTTGATGCCCGCTTCGGCCAGAGCCGCCTGTGCACCGCCGCCGATGCCTCCGCAAATCAAAGTGTCCACGCCGTGCTGCATCAGAAAGCCTGCCAGTGCACCGTGACCGCTGCCGTTGGTATCAACAACTTCCGCATGAACAATTTGGCCGTCCGCAGCTTCATAAAGCTTGAACTGTTCTGTGTGACCGAAATGCTGAAAAATTTGACCGTTTTCATAGGTAACTGCAATTTTCATAATGGAATCTCCTTTGCAATTTTTGTTGGATTTTTCTGCGTTAGCTCTCTGCATCCGGCCGCAGCGGCAGCAGCGGGCTGCCTCCTGTCCTCCGCAGATGCGGTAGTTTCCTCCGGTGATGTGCAGCGGCTTCCCATGGACAAGGCACGCTGCGATTTTGCGCCGTGCGCTTTCGTAAATCTCCTGCACGGTAGAGCGGGAAATATCCATTTGTGCGGCACATTGCTCGTGGGTTTGCTGCTCCAAGTCAACCAGACGAATAACCTCGTATTCGTCCAGCGTCAACAGGATCGGCTCGGTATCTTCACACCCGTTGGGGCAGAAGGTATCAACTTGTGGTGCGCCACAAATTCGACGGCACCGTGGCGGTCTTGGCATGGGCGCTTTCCCCCCTTCTGTTTTCGGTATATACCGATTATAGCACCTCGCGCAGAAAAATCAATACAGATTTTTCAAAAGCCGCTGTAACGCTTATTCGAGGTGCAGTGCTTCACTCCGATCGTGGTACCCAGTACACCAGTGCGCTTTACCGCAGCACCCTGAGAAAAAATGAAGAACTGCCGGACAGCACTGTTGTAGAGGTTATCGTAAAGCTGGTAAGCAATCCGAAGTTCGCCGCCATGATGCAGGAAAAGATCAGCATGAAGGTGGATACCTCTGCCATTGAGCAGGAGATCGCGGCGCATGAAAAGCAGCTTCGGCAGAGTTATTCTGTAAAGGCACGACTGATGGGGGAGATTGATTCCCTCGACCCGGATGATAAGCACTACGTTAAACGCTAAGCAGACCTTGATGACCGGCTTTACAAGATGTATGATAAGATCGAGGATACGGAAAACCAGCTCAAGCTCCAATCATTGCGGAAAATATGAGCTTGAGTTTGGACAATGACGCACATATAGAAATGGTATGCCTCTTGAGCAAAGAGGCAGGGGAGGAACAGCAGAGATGAATCAGGCAATGAAGAAAGCAAAGGAAACTTTTGCACAGGGAAATTATACCTGTGTCTGGTGCAGGGACGACGAGCTTTTGACGAGTAAGGAAGCAGGTCTGCGTCCGCTGCTGACACGCATCCGGGAGGGGAAGGATTTGAGCGGATTTTACGCGGCGGATAAAATCGTCGGACGCGCGGCGGCATTTTTATATGTGAAGCTTGGAGCAGCCGGGGTGTATGCACCTGTGATGAGCAGGGGTGCGAAAGAGCTTTTGGCGGAATACAACATACCTGCAGAAGCAGACGAACTGACAGAGAACATCCGAAATCGTCAAAATACCGGATTATGTCCGATGGAATGCGCAGTTTCTTCCTGTGGCAGTCCGGAAGCAGCGTATGCTGCCATTTTGGAAGCGATCAGAAAAATGCAGCAGAAATAAGCGATAAAGATAAAGGGGAAAATATAAGAGGAGGAGCGTTTAAATGCTGTACAAAAAGAATCAGGCAGAGAAACTGGAAGACAGCTTGTTCGAGCAGCCCACAGCGGAGTATAGGGGAGCTCCCTTTTGGGCGTGGAATACGATGCTGGAGCAAAAAGAGCTCGACAGACAGATGGAGGTCTTAAAGTCGATGGGCTTTGGCGGTGCACATCTGCATCCGCGTACCGGTCTGGAAACACCGTATTTAAGCGAGGAATTTATGGATCGGATCAAGGGCTGCCTGGCAAAAGCAAAGCAGGAAAACCTACATGTTTATTTGTATGATGAGGATCGTTGGCCGTCCGGATTTGCGGGAGGTCTTGTGACGAAGGAGGAAAAATACCGTGCGCAGTATCTTCTGTTTACAAACAAGCCTTATGAAGCAGGGGAAGAGGCACAGAAGCAGACAGATTCCAGCGCGAGAGCAGCAAGAACCTTAAATGGCAGGCTGCTTGAGGTTTATGATGTCGTTCTGGATGAAAAGGGTTATCTGGTTTCCGGTAAAAAACTGGAGGAAGGCACGCAGCCCCAGGGAACCTGCTGGTATGCTTATCTGGAACGCCCGCTGCCGAGCACCTGGTACAACCATCAGACCTATGTAAATACGCTGGACAAAGCGGCAATGGATCGTTTCCTGGAAATCACCCACGAGGCTTATGCAAAGGAGATTGGGGACGAGTTTGGAAAAACTGTGCCGACGATCTTTACGGATGAGCCGCAGTTCTCTCATAAAACACTTTTGCAGTTTCCGCAGGAAAAACGGGATGTGATCCTGCCCTGGACAGAGGATTTTGCTCAGACCTATCAGGAAATGTATCAGGAGGATATTCTGGAAAAGCTCCCTGAGCTGATTTGGGAAAAAGCAGACAGAAGCGTTTCCACGATCCGGTATCATTATCATGATCATGTGACGGAGCGTTTTACCCGCGCGTTTGCAGACAATGTGGGAGCATGGTGCAAAAAGCACAATATCGCGCTGACCGGACATATGATGGAAGAGCCCACACTGCGCAGTCAGACTGCAGCACTGGGCGAGGCGATGCGTGCGTACAGAAGCTTTGAACTGCCCGGTATCGACATGCTGTGTGACAGCCATGAATACACGACGGCAAAGCAGGCACAGTCTGCATCTCATCAGTTTGGGCGTGAAGGCGTAATGAGTGAGCTTTATGGTGTAACGAGCTGGAGCTTTGATTTCAGACGCCATAAGCTGCAGGGAGACTGGCAGGCGGCGCTGGGCATTACACTGCGTGTGCCGCATCTGTCCTGGGTTTCTATGAAGGGGGAAGCAAAGCGTGATTATCCGGCGAGCATCAATTATCAGTCGCCGTGGTGTAAGGAATATAAAACAGTTGAAGATCATTTTGCAAGAGTAAACACAGCCATGACACGTGGGAAGGCAGCTGTGCGTGTCGGCGTCATCCATCCAATCGAAAGCTACTGGCTTCACTGGGGACCGGAGTCCCAGACCGGATCGATCCGGGAGCAGATGGAGGAACGGTTCCAGAATGTGACCCGCTGGCTGTTGTTTGGCAGCTGTGACTTTGACTTTCTGGACGAATCGCTTCTCCCTGATTTATGTACGGAAGCAGGAAACCCGCTGAAGGTCGGTGCAATGTCCTATGATGCCGTTATCATTCCCGGCTGTGAAACGCTGCGCAGTACGACAATAGAACGTTTGAAAACCTTTGCAAGAGCGGGCGGTAAACTGATCCTGATGGGAGAAGCACCGACTATGACCGATGCAGTGCCCAGTAACGATGGGGCAGAGCTTGCAGCGCTTTCCAGACAGATTGTCTTTGAAAAAGCGGCGCTTTTGGAAGCGGTTGAGCCGTATCGCACACTGCGCCTGGAAAATGAGATGGGAAGCCTGACAAACCATTACATCTATCAGCTGCGCATAGATCAGGACTGCAGCTGGCTGTTTATTGCAGTGGGAGAGCCTGCAGGAAATCCGGATTTTGTGAAAAAGGATCCTGTGAACATCGTGTTAAACGGCAGGTTCACAGTAAAAGAATACGATACCATGACCGGAAGAATCCGGGATGTGAAGACGGCAAAAAGAGGGGCGCAGACGGTTGTAAATCATATCTTTTATAACCAGAGCAGCTTGCTGTTAAAGCTGATGCCAGTGGGCGAGGCGAGCGGCAGCGTGCAGGCAGCTGCAGCGAACGATGCAACACAAGCAGCTGGCGTACCTGGCGCGATGCAGGCGGTATCTGGCGCATCCAGCACGGCAGAAAGCTGCGCAGCATGCGGCGATTCTGCTTTAGCTGCAGCCCTCCGGGAACAGCTCCTTGCGTCCGGCGCAGCGCCGAAAGCCCTTCCGAATCGTGTTGCTGTTACTTTAAGTGAACCGAACGTTCTTCTTTTGGATCGTGCGGAATTTTGTATGGACGACGGAGCATATCAACCTGCACAGGAGCTGCTGCGGGCAGACAATGTCCTGCGTAGTCAGCTTGGTTTCCCGGCGCGCGGCGGAGAAGTCGCCCAGCCATGGGTATTGCCGGAGGAAAAGACGGAACATTTTGCGACACTTCGTTTTACGATAGAAAGTGAAGTGGAAGTACCGGTACGTTTGGCGCTGGAGGAAGCGGAGCATGCATCTGTAAAACTGAATGGGAAAACAGTGAACGAAAAGGTGTCCGGCTGGTATACGGATCACTGCATCGGGACGATTGAAATCGGCACACTTCAGAAAGGCACAAATATAGTGGAAGCGACAGTTCCTTTCACGCACAGAATCGGTCTGGAATGGTGCTATCTGCTGGGTGATTTTGGCGTGCGTATCGAAGGCAGAGCCGGTGTTGTGACAGCACCTGTCAGAGCGTTAAGCTTTGGGAATATCGTACCCCAGGGACTTCCTTTTTATGGTGGGAATATTACCTATCATCTGCCGGTATCGATCGGAGCAAATGGCGCTGTTGTACATATTCCTCATTATCGCGGAGCACTCGTTGCAGTTGAAAAGGATGGAAAACGGTTGGGTGAAACGACATTTGCACCCTATGATCTGGAAGTTGGACAGGTTGATTCGATCGATCTGGTGTTGTTTGGAAACCGCGTCAATACCTTTGGCGCAGTCCATATGGTTGGAGAGGATGACAGATTCCTGAATCCCGGCAGCTGGCGCACACAGGATGATGGCTGGTCGGAGGAATATGTGCTGCAGAAGGTCGGCATTTTGTCTGCACCGGTGATCGTGCTGGATAGATAGAAATAAGCAACATAGTGTATGTTATGCGAACATTCCATTGTCTGGAATAATTTTATCGGAATAATAAATATGAGACGGAGGCGAGGAATAACGGGGCGAAAAGGTATTGTTGCCGATCAGGTCTTGCTCTCCTAAAAACTGGTGCGAACAGGAAGTGCATATGAATTCTTATGGAGATTCGCACCTGGAAAATTATAAAATAACATTTATTAATTTAGTTTTTTTAAAAACAGAAGCTATATTTATTAGTGAGATGAAATAAAATATAGCCGTACTGTAAACGAAAAAATGTCAATAAATGCAGTCGCTCCCCTCGCGGGAGCGTGGATTGAAATTCTTCCTTGTGCATCAAATTTAGTCATGGTCTTGTCGCTCCCCTCGCGGGAGCGTGGATTGAAATGTCAACTGCATCATAATCAAACTCTGCATTTTCGTCGCTCCCCTCGCGGGAGCGTGGATTGAAATTTTGCTAATGGCATTAAAGTGAATAGAAATATCGTCGCTCCCCTCGCGGGAGCGTGGATTGAAATACGATACGGATTATTTTGGTCAAAAGGCTTTGCGTCGCTCCCCTCGCGGGAGCGTGGATTGAAATAATCGTATCACCTGTTAATTCACCAACATTTTGGTCGCTCCCCTCGCGGGAGCGTGGATTGAAATTTAAATCCCTGAAATATGTTACTTGATACGTTACAGTCGCTCCCCTCGCGGGAGCGTGGATTGAAATTAACATCACCATTGTATATTATGTTGCCTCTAAAGTCGCTCCCCTCGCGGGAGCGTGGATTGAAATTATGTACGGATGGGTGTCTTACCCATCCTAAATTAGTCGCTCCCCTCGCGGGAGCGTGGATTGAAATAAACCATCAGAGGCTTTAGAAAGAGCAATCAATGTCGCTCCCCTCGCGGGAGCGTGGATTGAAATAAATATATTAAACTTTTTACATTTACACACTCTGGTCGCTCCCCTCGCGGGAGCGTGGATTGAAATTGAACCTACTGCTGTATCAACTTTTACTGCTGTAGGTCGCTCCCCTCGCGGGAGCGTGGATTGAAATGAAGAAGATCAGGCAGCCCTTTTTCAATCGTCCGTCGCTCCCCTCGCGGGAGCGTGGATTGAAATTGTACTACTAGAAACCATTTCTGATCTAGTCCGAGTCGCTCCCCTCGCGGGAGCGTGGATTGAAATTCTTGCGTCACGTTCACGTTGCAAAGCAGTAATGTCGCTCCCCTCGCGGGAGCGTGGATTGAAATTATGTACGGATGGATGTATTACCCATCCTAAATTGTCGCTCCCCTCGCGGGAGCGTGGATTGAAATACAGCAACATTGTTGCATTTGATAACCAAGAGAGGTCGCTCCCCTCGCGGGAGCGTGGATTGAAATTGCTATGGATAGTGCCGAAGCTCAAACACAGCTAAGGTCGCTCCCCTCGCGGGAGCGTGGATTGAAATAATTCTATTTACCAAGTCTTTAATTTCCTTTTCAGTCGCTCCCCTCGCGGGAGCGTGGATTGAAATGCGAAAGACTATCTGATTTAGTTGAAAGCTTTATGTCGCTCCCCTCGCGGGAGCGTGGATTGAAATTTGAGGATTACGAGATTGTTGATGGCAAGAAGCGTCGCTCCCCTCGCGGGAGCGTGGATTGAAATAGCGCTGTGGATAACACGGATGCACAGGCTTTGCTGTCGCTCCCCTCGCGGGAGCGTGGATTGAAATCATTACATTATTTTCAACATCAATTATTGCTTGGTCGCTCCCCTCGCGGGAGCGTGGATTGAAATTGCACGTATTATTTTGAATGTAAACGGATCCGACCTTGTCGCTCCCCTCGCGGGAGCGTGGATTGAAATCCCATTTGCATGTCTAGCAATCTCCCCGTAAATTGTCGCTCCCCTCGCGGGAGCGTGGATTGAAATATGCGGCTATTTTTAGCAAAGTGCCCTTGTGCTGTCGCTCCCCTCGCGGGAGCGTGGATTGAAATCCACCCTCTTGATACAAGACCAGCGCAAACAATCGTCGCTCCCCTCGCGGGAGCGTGGATTGAAATCACGGACATTGCATCCGCCGGTATCACCCAACCGGTCGCTCCCCTCGCGGGAGCGTGGATTGAAATTTTATGGTTTTTAAATAGTAATAAGTCTGTCATGTCGCTCCCCTCGCGGGAGCGTGGATTGAAATGGTGGTAATGGTGCAGTAGCAACTCAAGCAGATGTCGCTCCCCTCGCGGGAGCGTGGATTGAAATTAAAACATAGCAAATACCATTTCGGTTATCAACGTCGCTCCCCTCGCGGGAGCGTGGATTGAAATTCTTGGCGTGGGTTATGGGGAATACAAACACGTGTCGCTCCCCTCGCGGGAGCGTGGATTGAAATTGTCCCAGCTACAGACGGATTATAATGAAGTCCTGTCGCTCCCCTCGCGGGAGCGTGGATTGAAATATGCTTGTTATAACTTTGTACAAGTTCTTTATTGGTCGCTCCCCTCGCGGGAGCGTGGATTGAAATACCATGACCGGACAACTATCCGGAAATCAAACATCGTCGCTCCCCTCGCGGGAGCGTGGATTGAAATAAGTAGTAATCCCCAACTTTATCTTTAGTGGAGCTGTCGCTCCCCTCGCGGGAGCGTGGATTGAAATAATCTGGCGCTTCCGACTATAACGCTCATATTTCCGTCGCTCCCCTCGCGGGAGCGTGGATTGAAATTGCAAAATATGAAATTGGTTATAGTTGAATTGATGTCGCTCCCCTCGCGGGAGCGTGGATTGAAATAGTTTAATTTTGACAAAGATAGTGAAGAATGGAGTCGCTCCCCTCGCGGGAGCGTGGATTGAAATGATACGCATCTCGAAATAGTGAACCCAACGGTTTGTCGCTCCCCTCGCGGGAGCGTGGATTGAAATACAAAGACAATGGCGGATATGGAGGTGGCAACAAAGTCGCTCCCCTCGCGGGAGCGTGGATTGAAATTGCATAACTGGTCGAGAGTTACGCCGAGGGCGTCTGGTCGCTCCCCTCGCGGGAGCGTGGATTGAAATCTCTGTCGTTGATTAAATTTGCAACTATCATTTGTCGCTCCCCTCGCGGGAGCGTGGATTGAAATCTTCCTACAGTACAAATTAAAGGAGACTATAGAGTCGCTCCCCTCGCGGGAGCGTGTATTGAAATCCTATAAATGCTTAGAAACCAACGTATACCCGTTGTCGCTCCCCTCGCGGGAGCGTGGATTGAAATCTGTGCGGTCAAGTGCAGTTCCGCGTCAACCTGGTCGCTCCCCTCGCGGGAGCGTGGATTGAAATAAATCCCTACTTAATGCTCTGGCCTGTTCCATGCGTCGCTCCCCTCGCGGGAGCGTGGATTGAAATGCAGAACCGTTTTTGAAAGTCGGCGGATGGCTGGTCGCTCCCCTCGCGGGAGCGTGGATTGAAATTCCTATCTCCCGAAGCTGAACCGCAGGTTTTCTTGTCGCTCCCCTCGCGGGAGCGTGGATTGAAATCAGGACATGCCGGACGACAAAATCGAACAGATTATGTCGCTCCCCTAGCGGGAGCGTGGATTGAAATGTTAATCGTCAAACCGTTTTCTGGGCTGTAGTCGTCGCTCCCCTAGCGGGAGCGTGGATTGAAATGATCGCGTAGACATTACCCTCGATCTTGTCCAGTGTCGCTCCCCTAGCGGGAGCGTGGATTGAAATAAATTTAATGCAATTTGCTGCAATCGTCCTACCGTCGCTCCCCTCGCGGGAGCGTGGATTGAAATTGTTTTGTCATAATAGCTTTGAAGCGTGTGCATAGTCGCTCCCTTCGCGGGAGCGTGGATTGAAATCAGCAATCGGAATGAAGTACATCAAGCTTGGTTTGCGTCGCTCCCTTCGCGGGAGCATGTCAGGAAAAGGATCGTAACAGAAAAAATGTCGAAGAAAATGGGGGAGAGGCATATGGATTATTTTGCGCATATTGATGGGGAACGAAAACAGAGTGTTTTGGAGCATTCGGAGGGGGTCGCAAGACTTGCTGGAATGTTTGCCGGAGAATTTGGAAAGTATGAATGGGGATATTGCAGTGGTATGCTGCATGATATTGGAAAGTACAGTCTCAGGTTCCAGAGAAGACTTCAAAAAGGAGATGTTCAGGTGGACCATTCGACGGCCGGAGCACAACTTTGTGCGGCGAAAGGAGGATACTACTCGTTTCTAAATTATTGCATTGCAGGGCATCATGCGGGCTTGCCAGATTGCGGAAGTAATACGGACAATGGCGGAGAGTCTACGTTGAGCGGCCGCCTAAAGAAAAAAATAGAAGATTATCAGGCTTATCAGTCTGAGATTGAGGTTCCGCTACTTCATTCGGCGCCCATTGATCCAAAAGCTGTGCCGAACCCATATTTTTCGTTAAGTTTTTTTATGCGAATGATTTATTCCTGTCTGGTAGACGCAGATTTTCTGGATACGGAAGCTTTTATGAAGCAGGGAAAGACAGAACGAGATCCCGGCACGAGAATAGAAGAACTGTACAGAAAGTTAGATAAATATCTTGAGAATAAAAGATGGCTGGAAAATAAAAAACCCGATACGATCAACGGCAGACGAAGTGAGATTTTGCGGCATTGTATGGACATGGGAACCCAGGAAAAGGGAATGTTTCGTCTGACTGTTCCGACCGGTGGAGGAAAAACAATTGCCTCGCTGGCGTTTGCACTTCGGCATGCGGCAGCGCATCAGATGAAGCGGATTATTTATGTCATTCCATATACCAATATTATCGAACAGAATGCGCAGGTATTTCGGGAGATTCTGGGAGAGGAAAATGTGTTGGAAAGCCATTGCAACATTGATTATACCAGTTCGGAAGAGCTCAGACCGATGCAGCTTGCTTCGGAAAACTGGGACAAGCCGGTGGTTGTTACGACCAATGTACAGTTTTTTGAATCTCTCTTTGCATCGAAATCTTCAAAATGCCGGAAGCTTCATAATGTTGCAAACAGTGTGATCATTTTTGATGAAGCACAGATGATACCGCCGGAGCATCTGAAGCCTTGTCTTGCGGTTATAGAGGAACTGGCAGCGCAATATGGTTCATCTGTTGTGCTTTGTACAGCAACGCAGCCAACATTTCAGAATTTTTTCCAGAGAAATTGGGAGCCGGTTGAGCTTTGTCCATGTATGGAAGAGCAATTTCGCTTTTTCAAGAGGACGAGATTTGAAGATATCGGAACGGTGACAGAAGAAGAGCTGGAGGAAAAACTTTTAAAAGAAACACAGGCATTGTGTATTGTCAATACGAAGAAACGAGCACAGAGAATTTATAATGCGATCAAAGGGGACGGAGTCTTTCATCTGTCGACAACAATGTATCCAAAGCATCGGAAACGGGTGTTAGAGCAGATTAGGAAAAGACTGGAAGATGGTAAAAAGTGTATTTTAATTGCAACGAGTCTGGTGGAAGCTGGAGTGGATCTGGATTTTCGATCTGTATATAGACAGCTTGCGGGAATGGATTCTATGATTCAGGCGGCAGGACGCGGAAATCGAAATGGAGATCGTTCCATAGAGGAGAGTCCGGTATATATTTTCGGAATGGAAGGAAAAGAGTTTGTTCCCGGTCAGCAGATGCAGATGGATACGTCCAAAGCGCTTTTACTGGATGGATATCAGCCGGAAGACCTTGCGACAGTAGATCAGTATTTCCAGATGTTGTATCAATTAAAACAGGATGAAATGGATAAGGACGGTGTGATGCGCTGCTTCGAAAATCAGAATTATCAGTTTGCGTCAGCTGCTAAAAAGTTTCATCTGATTGAAGAGAATACCGTAACAGTGTTTGTAAAAAGAGAGCAGGAAGCGGCGAAGTTATTGGGACAGATTCGAAACCAGGGGTATTCCCGCACTTTGATGCGACAGGCAGGACAGTATTGTATCAATATTTATGACAGGGATTTTGAAAAATTAAACGGACAGGGAGCGCTGCGTCCGGTGTCCGGTGATATAGAAGATTTCTATGAATTAGTTTCGGAGGAACTGTACACAGAAGAAATGGGATTAAAAATGGATATTGAAGAAGGCATCGGAGTGTTCTGGTAATTGTTTTAGCAAGTGCTGTAGGCGGGAGGTTAGAGGATAAAAGCATACGGAACAGAAGAAAAATCATCAACTTCTGTTCCGCATCGCTTGGTTCACATGGTGTGAAAAAATATTTTTTCAATCCCCAATTCCGTGTCATTGTAAATGGCAGGAAAAGACGATGTTTATTATATAATAGTTATTCCATATAATCCAGTGTAAATATTTTTATAGAAACTTCAATATATTTTCCCACAGATAATGGAAACGTTGTTGCATTATATAAAACAGTGTAGTATAGTGGAAATATAAAGAAAAGGACAGTGAGAAAAACGATAATTTTTATAAAAAGGGGAACAGAGATGGTTTTATATCATGGGAGTAAAGAAATCGTGGAATATCCCGAAATTCGAAAAGCACGATTTCAAAAAGATTTCTATTTTGGATTTTACTGCACACTTTATGCAGAGCAGGCGAAGCGTTGGGCAACCAGATACGGTGATGGGTACATCAATAAATATGAATATGTACCAAGCAGTACTTTGAATTGTTTGTATTTTGAAGAGATGACGGAAGAATGGCTGGATTTTATTGTGGCATGTCGTAGAGGAATTCCACACAAATATGATATTGTGGAAGGACCGATGGCAGATGATACGATTTACAATTATATCCAGAACTATCTGGATGGCAAAATTTCGAGAGCCGCATTTTGGGAACTGGCAAAGTTTAAATATCCGACGCATCAAATCAGTTTTCATACGATTTCAGCGCTGGATACATTGACATTTGTAGGAAGCGAGGTCGTGTATGGGGACAAAAAATAATAATGATTTATTTTATATATGCAGCTTGATCGAATACATCGGAAGGAAAACGAAACAGCCTCGGAAAAAAGTAGCAGATTATCTGGGAAGAAAGCATATTCATCGGATTTACGAACATGCAGATGTATTTCATTGTGAACCAATTGAAAAGATGGCAGAAGAATTGATTGAAGAATGCAATATTCCGAAGGGCAGCTTTGATAATGTGGGAGCATGCAGATATACAGTACCGGATTATTGGGATATCGGAGAAGTGTATGAACGGCTGATTGAAGATTCCTATTCTGATCAGGATATTGAGAAAGGGCTTTGGCAGGTATATCATTCCTGGATAGATTCCAGCATTTCTGATTATAATACGGATTTTTACTATCAATCGAGAGACTATCTGGCAGCCTGCTATCAGGATGGTTCGATATTATAGATGAAAAGGGGTGATAAAATGGGCATGGGTGTAAAAGTCAGAGTATGGGGACCGTATGCGCTCTTCTCAAGACCAGAGATGAAAGTGGAACGGTGTTCTTACGATGTAATGACGCCATCTGCTGCAAGAGGAATTCTGGAAGCGATTTACTGGCATCCGGGGCTTCGATGGGTGATCGACAAAATTCAGGTAAACAAACCAATCCGGTTTACCAGCGTTCGGAGAAATGAAGTGAAAAGCAAAATTTCTGCCAGCAATGTGCTTCAGGCATATAACGGAGCGGATAAGGAATTGTATTTGAGTACAAAAGAGGAAATTGTACAGCGGGCATCTTTATTGCTGTGTGATGTGGAATATGTCATTGAAGCACATTTTGAAATGACGGAACAGGCAAATGAAACAGACAATCCCGGTAAGTTCAAGGATATCATGATGCGTCGTTTAAAGCGCGGAGAATGCTATCACATGCCGTATTTTGGATGCCGGGAATTCCCGGTGCATTTCGAATTGTGCGAAGAGGAAACTACATCCTGTTATGCTGTTGTTCCGGAAAAGGATCTCGGTTTTATGCTATACGACATGGATTACTCTGATCCGAACGATATTCAGCCGATGTTCTTTCGGGCGGTGATGAGAAACGGTGTTCTTGATCTGAGAGACTGTGAGGTGATTCGGTGATTTTACAGGCACTTGTAAAGGAATATGAAAGTCTGGCAGAGCAGGGGAAAGTATCGCAGCCGGGGTGGTGTCAGGCAAAGGTTTCCTATGAAATCAATTTGTATGCGGATGGACGAATCAAACAAATTATCTGCTTGAAGCAGGAAAAAGAAATTGGGAAAAAGAAGGTTTTAATTCCCAAAACGATGAAAGTACCGCAGATGGTCACCCGATCTTCTGGAATAGCGGCAAATTTTCTGTGTGATAACTCAAAATATCTGTTAGGAATTGATGCAGAAGGGACTTCTGGGCGGATAATGGATTGTTTTCTGGCAGCAAAGGAAAGACACCTCTCTGTTTTGGAAGGAACAGATGGCATAATGGCGCAGGCAGTCTGCCGTTTTTTTAAAAACTGGAACCCGGAAAGCGTTCAGGAATGTCCGGAGTTGAAAGAGCAATGGGAAGGAATTACAGATGGCGGGAATCTTGTTTTTGGAATGAACGAATTCTATGCACAGGATGATCCGGAAATACAGAAAATGTGGAACGCAAGTCAGTCTGAGACAGAGGAGGAAACATCAGGCATTTGTCTTGTAACCGGAAATTATGGTCCGATTTCCAGAATTCACAGATCCATTAAAGGGGTTCCGGGGGCACAGTCGAGTGGCGCAGCACTGGTGTCTTTTAATGCACCGGCATTTGAATCTTACGGAAAAGAACAAAGCTACAATGCGCCGGTTGGAAAGTATGCAGAGTTTGCGTATACGACAGCTTTAAATTACCTGCTGGGACAGGAAGAATACCGATTTCAGCTTGGTGATACAAGAGTGGTATTCTGGGCAGAAAGTGGAGAAGAGGCATATCAGGATTTTTTTGCTTCTTTTCTGGAACCCAAACCGGATAATGAGGAGATGCTGAAAGCTGTTTTTGCAGGATTGAAAAAACAGAAATATCTCGATCTGGATCAGTTTGAATTGAATCCAAATCAAAAGTTTTATATCCTTGGACTTGCACCAAATGCTGCTCGTTTAGCGGTTCGTTTCTTTTATGAAGATTCTTTTGGAAATATTTTGAAGCATCTTGCAGAACATTATCAGCGAATTGAAATTGTAAAACCGGTATGGGAACAGAATAGTTATCTTGGAATCCGAGACATGCTTGCGGAAACGGTGAATCAGAAAGCAAAGGATAAAAATCCGATTTCGAATATGGCGTCTATGGTGCTGCAGGCAATCCTTGCAGGAAACCGTTATCCGGCAAGTTTGTATACAGATACGATGATTCGTATCAGGGCGGAGCAGGGAAACGTCACCTGGAAAAAAGCTGCGATCCTTAAGGCTTATTTGATTCAAAACTACCATTTGGAAAAGGGGGAACATTATATGGGACTAAATGAGGGATGTAAGGAAGAGGCATACGTTTTAGGAAGGCTGTTTGCTATGTTGGAAGCAATTCAGATGGACGCCAATCCGGGAATTAAAGCAACAATCCGGGATCGGTATTTTAACTCTGCGTGTGCGACACCGGCAATTGTTTTTCCGATATTGTTCAAATTAAAAAACAGCCATATCAAAAAGCTGGAACGGGATAATCCGAGTGCAAAAATATATTACGAAAAGCAGATTATGGAAATTATGGGGAAACTCGGAGAAAAAATGCCGAACCGTCTGGCACTGGAAGAGCAGGGACAATTTGATCTGGGATATTATCATCAGATGCAGAAAAAATATGAAAAGCGGGAGGAAAAGTAAATGAGTGAGACAATCAAAAACAGATATGAGTTTGTAGTATTGTTTGATGTGGAAAATGGGAATCCGAACGGAGATCCTGATGCAGGAAATATGCCGCGTATTGATCCGGAAAGTGGTCTCGGTCTTGTGACAGATGTTTGTCTGAAACGAAAGATCAGAAATTATGTGGAAACAGTAAAAGAGGAGGAGCCGGGGTTCCAGATTTATATCCGTGAAGACGTACCGTTGAACCGAAGCGATAGAACCGCATGCGAGAGCCTTGGAATCCATGAGACAGATGAAAAAAAAGTGATGGATGGATTAAAAAAGCTGAAAAAGAACGATCCGGATGCAGATCTGAAAATTCGGGATTATATGTGCCAGAATTTTTATGATATCAGAACTTTTGGTGCGGTTATGACAACATTTGTGAAAGCATCGCTGAATTGCGGGCAGGTAAGGGGTCCTGTGCAGATTGGCTTTGCCAGAAGCATTGATCCGATTATCAGTCAGGAAGTAACGATTACGAGAGTTGCGATTACGACAGAAAAAGACGCGGAAAATAAGAGCACGGAAATGGGCAGAAAAAGCATTGTGCCCTATGGATTATATCGTGCAGAGGGATATGTTTCTGCAAATCTTGCCAGAAAGGTAACCGGATTTTCTGAGGAAGATCTGGAGCTTTTATGGGAGGCGATTATCAACATGTTTGAAAATGATCATTCTGCAGCAAGAGGAAAGATGGCGGTTCGGGAACTGATTATTTTCAAACACAGCAAGGAGCTGGGAGATTGTCCCGCATATAAGTTATTTGATGCAGTGGAAGTAAAGAAAAACGACGATATTATTTATCCCAGAAACTATAAAGATTATACAGTTAAAATTCATCAGGATCAGATACCGGAATCTGTTGAAGTGACAAGAAGAGCATAGTAATCAGAAAGCAGAAAAAGGCACACTTTGTTTGAAATGCGTTGAAAAAGAGGTGTCGTATAATGGAATATGCTGAAGACGATTATTTGATGATATCTGGTATCCAGCATTTTAAATTTTGCAGGAGACAATGGGCATTGATTCATGTGGAACAGCAATGGGCAGAAAATGAACATACTGTCATTGGAGAGCTGATGCACAAAAAGGCGCATGATCCATATCTGACGGAAAAGCGGAAAGATTTGCTTGTGGTAAGGGCATTGCCGGTCAGTTCCAGAACGATGGGAGTCAGCGGCGAATGCGATATTGTAGAATTTCGGAAATGCGAAGATGGAGTGAAACTGCACGGACACAGGGGATTTTACAGTATTTATCCGGTAGAGTATAAAAAAGGGAAACCAAAACATTCAGAGGAGGATATCTTACAGCTGACAGCGCAGGCAATGTGTTTGGAAGAAATGTTTTCGACGACAGTATCGGAAGGGGCAATTTTTTATGGAGAAACCAGAAGACGTGAAGTCGTTGCAATTACGGAAGAGCTGAAAAATGAGGTTTGTCAGATATTTGAAGAAATGCATCAATATTATGACAGACGGTATACGCCGAAAGTAAAATACAGCAAAGCATGCGCTTCCTGTTCTCTGAAGGAAATATGCCTTCCAAAGCTCGAAAAAGCCGGATCGGTAAAGGAATATCTGAAACGGGCGCTGGAGGAGGAACCGGGATGAAAAAACTGCTCAATACATTGTACGTTACTTCGGAAAATAGCTACCTTGGATTGGATGGAGAAAATATTGTTGTTTTTGAAGAACAGAAGGAGATTGGAAGGCTGCCGTTGCATAATCTTGAGGGAATTGTTTCTTTTGGTTACAGAGGGACAAGCCCAGCGCTTATGGGCGCTTGTGCAGACCGAAATATTTCCTTGTGTTACCTTACACCACAGGGGAAATTCTTAGCCCGGGTGACTGGAAAAGTAAGAGGAAATGTTATTTTACGAAAACAGCAGTATGATACAGGAAAAGATGAGGAAAAGAGCCTTACAATTGCAAAAACTTGTATTCTTGGAAAAGTATACAATTCGCGCTGGGTTCTGGAACGGGCAGTCCGGGATCATGCAATGCAGATTGATGCGGAAAAGGTAAAAGCAGCATCAATGCAATTAAAAGCTTCCCTGGAGCGGATTCAAAACTGTACATCCAAGGATCAGTTAAGAGGATATGAAGGGGAAGCTGCCAGCATTTATTTTGGTGTATTCAATGAATTGATTCTGCAGCAGAAAAAGGATTTTCAGTTTCAGGGACGGACAAAACGTCCTCCAATGGATACGGTTAATGCGATGCTTTCTTTTGCCTATACACTTTTGACGAATCAGATCATGTCTGCTCTGGAATGTGTTGGCTTAGATCCCTGTGTCGGATATCTGCATACAGAACGTCCGGGAAGAAGTTCACTGGCATTGGATATGGTTGAAGAACTTCGCTCTGTAATGGCAGATCGGTTTGTATTATCTCTTATTAATAAGAAGATTATTAGCGGAAAAAACTTTACAAAAAAAGAAAATGGTGCAGTTTTGATGGATGATGAGCTGCGGAAAAAGTTTTTGACAGAATGGCAAAATAGAAAAAAGGAAGTTATTACACATCCGTATCTTAGGGAAAAAGTGGAGTGGGGAATGGTTCCCTATGTGCAGGCAATGCTCCTTGCCCGATATTTACGCGGAGACCTGGACGAATATCCTGTTTTTCTCTGGAAATGAGGTGACAAATGCTTGTACTGATCACATATGATGTGAACACAGAAACAGCAGCCGGTAAAGCAAGACTGCGGAAGGTTGCCAAACAATGCGTCAACTATGGAAGAAGGGTTCAGAATTCTGTATTTGAATGTATTTTGGATAACGCTCAGTGCATCGCACTGAAAGCACTTCTGACAGACATTATCGACAGTAAAGTAGATAGTCTGCGCTTTTATTATCTTGGTAATAGATACGAGACGAAAGTGGAGCATGTCGGGGTCGAAAAAGGTATTGCTGCCGATCAGGTCCTGCTCCTCTAAAAACTGGTGCGAACAGGAAGTGCATATGAATTCTTATGGAGATTCGCACCTGAAGAATTATGAAATAACATTTATTAATTTATTTTTTTAAAACAGGAGCTATATTTTATTGGTGAGATGAAATAAAGAATAGCCGTACTGCAAGCGAAAAGATGTTAATAAATACTGTCGCTCCCTTCGCGGGAGCGTGGATTGAAATTTCTGTGCACCATCTTCTACGTTGTCCAACTTTGTCGCTCCCTTCGCGGGAGCGTGGATTGAAATAAGTCAAATCCATTTAATTGCTTGCTTAGATTTGTCGCTCCCTTCGCGGGAGCGTGGATTGAAATAAATGAAGTATATAGTTATGACCAAGAGTGGTATAGTCGCTCCCTTCGCGGGAGCGTGGATTGAAATTACAGGCGAGGTTACAACTGAAACAACAACTGAGTCGCTCCCTTCGCGGGAGCGTGGATTGAAATCTTCCTGCTCGAATGAGCAACCGCCAAAATTACTGTCGCTCCCTTCGCGGGAGCGTGGATTGAAATTGAAATAAGGTAAGTATACATTCTCACACCCTGGTCGCTCCCTTCGCGGGAGCGTGGATTGAAATCTACAGGTGTGCCGTAAACGGTCGCAGAAGTCGCGTCGCTCCCTTCGCGGGAGCGTGGATTGAAATTTCTGTTGAATATTTAGGAAACATTGGGTCATATAGTCGCTCCCTTCGCGGGAGCGTGGATTGAAATTTCTTTCAAAGACTTCATATATGTTTCAATTATTGTCGCTCCCTTCGCGGGAGCGTGGATTGAAATTCTTAACATAATAAATATCCTCCTTTATCTGATACATGTCGCTCCCTTCGCGGGAGCGTGGATTGAAATAATAAACAATCGCCCCGTTTCGGAATGTATGCGCAGTCGCTCCCTTCGCGGGAGCGTGGATTGAAATGAGGCTATAGACCACAAACGGGATGGAGGGCGGAAGTCGCTCCCTTCGCGGGAGCGTGGATTGAAATTGCCAACAGAATAAGAGGTGCTTGTAGTGTTATCGTCGCTCCCTTCGCGGGAGCGTGGATTGAAATTGCATTAGCGGTAACTACACCTTTTGCATCAACAGTCGCTCCCTTCGCGGGAGCGTGGATTGAAATTGAGCATTTTACCAATGTAAACGGAAGATTATTTGGTCGCTCCCTTCGCGGGAGCGTGGATTGAAATTGCTCTAAATCTGCCGATTCTGTCTTTTGTGGATTCTGGTCGCTCCCTTCGCGGGAGCGTGGATTGAAATGCCTATATTGAAATATTATTACGAACATGATTTAGTCGCTCCCTTCGCGGGAGCGTGGATTGAAATAACAGCAGTTGAATTTGCCCATCTATCAAATGCAGTCGCTCCCTTCGCGGGAGCGTGGATTGAAATTGACATAATGTCTTATAAACATCATGGGAGCTACCGTCGCTCCCTTCGCGGGAGCGTGGATTGAAATAATACAATATTATACAAATTGCATAATGGTTAGGTCGCTCCCTTCGCGGGAGCGTGGATTGAAATATTGCTCCTTTGTGACGATATTATCAACTGAATAGGTCGCTCCCTTCGCGGGAGCGTGGATTGAAATATACGCATTACAAGCTATTTCTTGTTCTGTATAGTCGCTCCCTTCGCGGGAGCGTGGATTGAAATATTGTGTTATTCCTCCTTATCTCATACTATCATCGTCGCTCCCTTCGCGGGAGCGTGGATTGAAATTGCTAATGAAGAATTACGAAAGAAATATGCTTTGTCGCTCCCTTCGCGGGAGCGTGGATTGAAATGGCGTCCGGAGTCAGGCTTTCGATCACTTCCTGCGTCGCTCCCTTCGCGGGAGCGTGGATTGAAATTGACCATTGCTGTAAGGGATTTGATGCAGGGCTTGTCGCTCCCTTCGCGGGAGCGTGGATTGAAATTGTGCTTTCATCGCGTTGCTGTTCAGAGCATCAAGTCGCTCCCTTCGCGGGAGCGTGGATTGAAATTTTCTGATGAGTGGGAGGTTGCGGAAAAGTGGAAGTCGCTCCCTTCGCGGGAGCGTGGATTGAAATGGATAATCAAGGCGTGATAGACTGGGAACAGGGTCGCTCCCTTCGCGGGAGCGTGGATTGAAATTTTCTGATGAGTGGGAGGTTGCGGAAAAGTGGAAGTCGCTCCCTTCGCGGGAGCGTGGATTGAAAT
>ERZ894191.910-NODE-910-length-20051-cov-15.079716_pt1 | contig 20051 bp, 15 predicted proteins | sample MGYA00380282_ERZ894191 | MGnify/ENA primary metagenome ERZ894191 (study PRJEB32331, sample SAMN06328485) | human gut metagenome | biome: human gut microbiome; feature: stool | host: Homo sapiens | collected 2013-02-21 ...
CTCAAAATCTTTCAAGGTTTCTCACTGTTCAGTTATCAATGTTCTTTGTTTTGCTCTCTTGCGACAGCTTGATTATTTTATCAAATCGCTGTTCGTTTGTCAAGCACTTTTTTATTTTCTTGAACTCTGTTTTAAGTTCTCTGTCTTGCGATAGCTTGTTTATTCTATCAAAATGTTTCTCATTTGTCAAGAACTTTTTTCACAACTTATTTAATCAGCTTATTTCAAAGCAATATTATAAAGTCATGTCTGTAAATTGCAACTCACAAGCTCTACAACTCAATGTGTCCCGCGAGTCAGCTTTGATATAATATCATCCCGGCACACATATGTCAACGGATTTACTGCAATTAATTAAAGTAGTAAAACTATCTTAAAAAACACAAATTTTCTAAATTGTCTGTTTATTATATACAATTCTCACAATTACTATCTGACAGCCTCTATCGCTTCCTTGATATTTGCCACACCGACAATCTCAATTCCACTAATATGCGACACTCCTGCAAGACACACTTTGGGAACAATACACTTTTTAAAGCCAAGCTTCTTTGCCTCAGACACACGTTGCTCGGACATGGTAACTCCGCGTACCTCTCCGCTTAAGCCCACCTCTCCAAAGCATATGGTATCCTCACGCACTATAATATCCTTTTTGCTTGATGCGATTGCAAGCACTATCCCAAGGTCTATCGCCGGTTCGTTCATCCTTATACCGCCTGCTATATTCACATAAGCGTCACAGTCTGACAGTGACAGGTTGGCTCTTTTTTCAAGGACCGCCATGAGTAGATTTACTTTATTATAATCTGTACCATTTGCTGTACGCCTTGGATTATTAAAAAAGCTGTGACATACAAGAGCCTGTATCTCGAGAAGTATCGGGCGGCTTCCCTCTATGGAACATGTGACAATTGATCCTGATGCTCCCTCGGGCTTACCGCTAAGCATATACTCCGATGGATTTTCCACCTCAACAAGTCCCTCCGCCTTCATTTCAAATACGCCTATCTCATTGGTCGAGCCAAATCTGTTCTTAACGCCTCTAAGTATCCTGTACGACTCATACCTGTCACCCTCAAAATAAAGCACAGTATCAACCATATGCTCCAACGTCCTCGGCCCAGCAACCGCACCATCCTTTGTCACATGTCCTACTATAAAAACAGAAATCCCCAGAGTCTTTGCAAGCTGCATAAGCACTCCGGTTGTCTCCCTGACCTGTGAGACACTGCCCGGTGCCGACGCTATCTCCTCATTGTACATAGTCTGGATGGAATCTATTACAACAACCTCCGGTTTTTTTCGTTGAATCACGTCCTTTGCAATATCAAGACTTGTCTCACATAAAAGCTCCAGTGAATCCGTAAAATCGCCAAGTCTGTCGGCACGCATCTTTATCTGATGCAGAGATTCCTCACCTGACACATAAAGTAATGGCACCTTTTTTTGTGAAAGTTCCCTGCATACCTGAAGTAGAAGCGTGGATTTTCCTATACCCGGATCTCCTCCCACAAGCACAAGTGACCCCCTCACAATTCCTCCACCAAGCACTCTGTCAAACTCAGCTATACCTGTCACTATACGCTCCTCTTTCTCGCTTTTTACTGCCGAAAGAGGCAGAACCTGTGCCGCCTTTGATTCTTTTTTTACTTTTCCCGACGAGCTTATCGACTTTTTATCTACGGTTTCCTCTACAAATGTATTCCATTCCTTACAGACCGGGCACTGTCCCATCCATTTTGCCGATTCATAACCACATTCCTGGCAGAAAAATACAGAGGTCTTTCCTTTTGCCATATTGTTCTCCTTTATAAAATACAAAAAGCCCGGCTTTCACCGGGCTAAAAATATGCTCTATTTTCTTGATACTTTGATATCGACTGAATCAACACCCTCAAGCTCTACGCTTAAGCTGAGCTTGCCGCCGAGATTTGTCTTCATAGTACCTGCAACAGCTCCAGCTATATCAATTTCGTACTCTGTCTCCTCTTCAAGGCCAAGAGTAATCTGAGCATCCTCAGGTCCCTCCACAGTAAATGTCACTGTATCAGCAGTCTCCTCGAAATCCATAACCGCTGTTCCCGGAACAGACTCGTATACAAAGAGTCCGTTTCTTTCGAGCTTCGTAATCTCCTTAAAGGTCTTTACCTTGTAGATATCTCCATCCTTCTCAAAATTGTCAAACTTTGCCTTTGCAGCCAATGTATAATCTCCGAAGCTGAGCTTTCCGTTTTCCTCAGTACGGATTAATTCACTTATTACAGCCATTTTTATCCTCCCGTAGCTATATTGATATATTAATTATAAATCCAATTCTACTCAACAGTCAATGAAATTTGTTTGTTTTTCGTAGAAATTATTACTTTATCGCCGCGCTTAATTTTGCCGGTAATAATATCCTCTGACATACGGTCTTCAATCTCCTCCTGAAGCTTTCGTTTAAGAGGTCTTGCGCCATATTTTCTGTCATAGGCTTTGTCCACGATAAAGGATTTTGCACTGTCGCGCACTGTGAGCTCTATATCAAGCTGTTCTTTGCACCTCTTCTGCAGCTCCTTGACAAGAAGAGTCACTATATGCTTCATATCATCCTTGTTAAGTGCTCTGAATACGATAGTCTCGTCTATTCGGTTCAAAAACTCAGGCTTGAATATACGGCGGACCTCCTCCATGACACTGTTCTTCATACGCTCGTGATCCTGCTTTTCATCCTCACCAGCGCCAAAGCCAAGGCGCTTTGGTTCTATAATAGAAGAAGCTCCTGCATTTGATGTCATGATGATTATTGTATTCTTGAAATCAACCGTGCGCCCCTGTGAATCAGTGATTCTACCATCATCAAGCACCTGTAAAAGTATATTGAACACATCAGGATGTGCTTTTTCTATCTCATCAAACAGTATAACAGAAAAAGGATTGCGTCTGACCTTCTCTGAGAGCTGTCCGCCCTCCTCATGGCCCACATATCCCGGTGGTGAACCAATCATCTTTGAAACACTATGCTTTTCCATGTACTCTGACATGTCAACACGTATCATGGCATCTTCTTTGCCAAAGACAGCCTCAGCAAGCGCCTTTGACACCTCCGTCTTACCTACTCCTGTCGGTCCCAAAAACAGGAATGAGCCAATCGGCTTCTTAGGATCCTTTAAACCAACACGGCCTCGTCTGACTGCCTTTGCGACAGCAGAAACAGCCTCCTGTTGTCCTATTACACGCTTGTGAAGTATCTGTTCAAGCTTTGCAAGTCGTCCTGCCTCTGACTCTGTAAGCTTATTTACAGGTATTTTGGTCCATCCCGATACTACATCCGCTATCTCGTTTTCACCTACTACAGGCTGATTTTTGCTTCCTGTGCGGTGATTCTTTCTGATAAGCTTCTGCTGTTTATTTTCAAGCACTTCCTTTTCTGACATAAGTGCGCCGGCAGCTGCGATATCTCCTTTAGACAAAGCAGTTTCCAACCGGTTCTGCTTATCTGTTATCTCTTTTTTCAAAGCAAGCAGCTCGTCAGATGATGTCAGATTCTTAAGCCTTATCCTGGCTGCCGCTTCATCCATCAGGTCTATCGCCTTATCAGGTAAAAATCTGTCATTTATATATCGTGCAGAAAGGTTTACTGCTGCTTTCACACCCTCATCTGTTATGATGACACCATGATGCTTTTCATAGAGTCCCTTTAATCCTGTGAGTATCTCTATTGTCTCATCCACACCCGGTTCCTCAACCATCACCGGCTGGAAACGGCGCTCAAGCGCAGCATCCTTTTCCACGTATTTGCGGTACTCTTCTATGGTAGTGGCGCCGATTACCTGTACCTCGCCTCTGGCAAGCGCAGGTTTTAATATGTTAGATGCATCTAACGAGCCTTCTGCTCCTCCTGCACCTATTATAGTGTGAAGCTCATCAATGAAAAGCAGTACATTTTTGGCATTTGAAACCTCGCTTATCACCTTCTTGATACGCTCCTCAAACTCACCACGATACTTTGATTTGGCTACAAGCCCGGACATATCAAGTGAAACCAGTCTCTTTCCCAAAAGAATATCCGGAACATTGCCACTGACTATATCCTGTGCAAGTCCTTCTACTATAGCGGTCTTGCCCACTCCCGGCTCTCCAATCAGACATGGATTGTTTTTGCCACGGCGGCAAAGTATCTGGATAACACGCTCCATCTCCTTTTTTCTGCCTATAACAGGGTCAAGAAGCCCTGCCTCTGCCATATCTGTCAAATCTCTGGAATACTGATCTAATACAGGAGTCGCAGAATTGTATGATGTATTGTAGCTTTTCATCAGATCCCTGTATGCAGACGGATCCTCACCCATCGCACCAAGAATATCTATAAACATCTTCTGACTGTTAACACCCATGGTGTTTAAAAGTCTTGCAGCTGCACAGTCTCCCTGCAGTACTATAGCCATCAGCAAGTGTTCTGTACCTATCTCATTGCACTCAAATCTATCGGCTTCCTCCGATGCACGCTCCAATACTCTCTGTGTCCTTGGTGAATAGCCATCCCTGTCCATCACTTCGATGTTATCCCCCGGTGAAATCAGGTCTTCAATCATCGAAATAAGCTTATCATATTCCACATTGCAGGCTGTTAGGACCTCAGCTGCCACACCAGTGCCCTCTTTTATAAGGCCAGCCAGTATGTGCTCTGTTCCAACATAGCTGTAATTCATTTTCTTTGATATACGTGCAGCCAAATCTATTGCTTTTTTAGCCTTACTTGTATATGGTTTCAAGTCATATCCTCCAGTCATATTCACTAATTTAAGTCGATGAACTGCAAATCATCATCCTCGCTGTCATCTTCATTGTCATCCATTGCACTGCTGTCTATAGTCTCAGACGGCTTATTTCCCTCATTGACAAAGCCATCAAGTGCCATTTGAACCTGATTCTTTAAAGCATCCTCATCAGCATCGTTTTCTGTGTCAGAAACGTTTTCCTGCCTTGAATCGTCTTTTAAATCAAACTCAGAGTTTTCATTCTCAACAGCTTTCTTAGAATCAGGTGTAATTTCTACGGTTCTTCCGACATAGGATGCATTTGATATATTTTCATCCGTAGCCATCTTTTGCTCATCTGCAGCACCTTCTGCTGTTTCTTCTGCAGCTTCTCCTGCCGGCTCTTCTACAGCTTCATCTGCTGTTTCTTCTGCGGCTTTACCTGCCGACTCTTCTGCAGCTTCTCCTGCCACTTCATCCACCGACTCTTCTGCAGCTTCTTCTGCCACTTCATCTAACGGCTCTTCTGTAACCTCTTCTTTCAGCTCATCTGCTATCTCGTCCGCAGTTTCATCAGTTGTTTCTTCCAAAGCTTCATTTGATACATCTTCTGCAGCATCATCTACATCATCATCGTCATCATGATAGTCCATTGCCTTATATTTTCTGTTTTTCACAGCTGATACAATAAGCAACAGTAACAGAATAATGATAATAAGAACCAGTATTGCAGCTAAAACAAGATATTTATTGGCAATTCCCGGGACAAGCTCACTCTTTGTTGTATCGTTTTCCTCCTGTGCCACTGTAGGTGTACTGAGCTTGGTTCTCATATATGTGCCATCTACGCTATCATATGTGTACCAGCCACTCTCACCATTGTCATTCATAGCGTATACGAGGTAAAAATCCTTTGTCTGATCATCGGTTTTTTCGACTTTGGTCTGGTAGGCTGTTGCCACACCCTTGCCCTCTATGGAGAGCGATATCTCATTATATCCCTCAGGCACATCATCCACCTTAGGCAGTAAAACCACTATAAAATGTGACTCTGAATTGATACGGACAAACTCATATGCTGCATTCTGTGCTGCATCATATACAAAAAGCCCATTGCCGCTTTCCGACTGTAAATACACAAGCGTGATATCACCAAAGGTGCCATGAAGGGTATTGTATTCAAGTCCGTCAATCACTGTCTTTGAGTGCTCAAAGCCTTCAGGAACAACATCCTCCGGAATGTCATTTACCATAGTCCACTCTGTGCCATTTATATCGAACTTCTTCCAGTTATCCTGCTTATCTGCATTCTCCGGATCATCCTCGGCTCTTCTGGTAACAACTATATTGTATGTGCTTGTGCTGCCGTCCTCTGCTGTCACAACAACGCTGACCGTATTCTCTCCAACCTCAAGTGAATCATTTCCTGTGACGGATGTCACACTCGCCTTGGAATCAGCCGGATTTGCTGTAACCGCAAGGCTTGAACAGCTGTAATCTACTGTAGCTGTGTAATCCTTTGTCGCAGTAGAAAACTCAGGGGAAAGCGTACCTGCTGAGATAACAAGCGAACCAAGAGATGCATTTGAGGATTTCTTTTCCTCTTTGTTTTCATTATCTTTATTCGCATTGTTGTCATTGCCGGTATTGCTGCCGGAATTGTCCTTGTTATCCTTGTTGCTGTTTGAATCATTGTTTGATGAAGCACTTTTTACCGTCACCTTCGTGCTGGCACCGGTAATTGTGCCTCCGGCATCGTTGCCCTCTGCATCTCCTACAACTGTACAATATGCCTTTATAGTGCAGCTTCCTGCAGCCTTCGCCGTAAATGAAAATGACTGCGATGTGGGATATCCCGCGGCGTCACCAATATTGGCCACACCATCTCCTCCGTTACTCAGTACTCCCTCGTCAGAGCTTGAGATAACTACAGTACCAAAATATCCAGACGGCATGGAAACAGTCACCTTAACTGTTTTTCCAACAGCTACAGAGCTTGAGCTGACACTGAGACCAAGTCCCTGCGCATATACATGCTCGGCAGGTGTGAAAACAAGCATCACTGCCACAACAAGTGATAATATACATCCAAATAATTTCTTCATATCTTTCCTCACATTTCTAATTCTGCGATATCTTTGATTTGCCCAGTATGTGTCTGTTCATGATTATCATATCAAGGGCATTTCCACCATCACGCTTTCTGTTAGCATCAGCTGCCTCCAGATAAGCACCTGTGAGTGTTCCCTTTCCTAAGATATGTCTGTTGAGCTTAATCATATCAAGAGCATTTACAGCACCATCACCATTGATATCTCCATATATAACAATATCGTATGTCTTTTTCAGATTACCTGAAGCATCATAAACAGCCACTTTATTGCCTGTTGCAATCTTTCCGCTGTTTTCTGAGCCTGAGCTTGTCAGAAGCTTTACAGTACCTGATGCTGATACTGCTATATTCTTCACAAAATCAGCTGCACCGGTTCCAGGCTCAATGCCTGTAATATAAGTACCTATACTGTATTTACCTGATGTTATGTTTACATCTGTATTATTTTGGTTATTATTGTTCTGATTATTATTGCCACCTGCATTATTTACAGATGCCGCCTGCCTGTTTATATTGATAGTGTATGTTCTTGTATCACCGCTTTGCGACTTGCATTTTACCTTAATTGTATTATTTCCGACAGCAAGCGAATAGCTTCCTGTGCCTGAAACACCACTGTTTCCTGAAACTGCATCTGCCGAAACAGTCACTGAGCTTATAGCATTTGAAACAACTGCTGAATAGCTTGTTGTCGCTCCATTGAAGGCCGGTGTGAGTGTTACACCACTTATCGCAAGCGACTGCAGATAGTTATTGGTATCGCCAGCTTTATTGAAGCCTACTGCTGACGATGGCATATTGTTGTATACAGGTATTTTAAATACAAAAGCCTGATTCTTGTCTGAATATCCTTTAGCCAGACTCTGTCCCTCAGTAAGAGCCGCTGTGGCATTGCCCATGTACTGATGGAAATACAGCGAGCTTGTATTTACTACATTAAACTTCTCAAAATACAGTGTATTTTGACCCTTATTTATATAATTGCTGCCCACCTTTACAGCTCCGCCGCTTATGGACTTTACTCTTGTATTCCAGCCCTGCTTCTTGGCAAAAGACAGACCATTTTTATAAATCTTATCCTTCGTGTTTCCGGTTGCACTAAAATTAAAATAATTATAATATCCTTCGTATCCAGAATATGTACCCGAAATAAGAGGGCTCGTTCCCTTTTGTCCCTGCTCCTGCTTTATACGCGATGCTATATGGTATGCACTTACTCCACTGCTCTTTGCCACATCCATGAATGTGCTTGCATAATTGATTTTCTCGCCATTGTTGGAATAGGTCTTTGTTCCCTCCATAAATGTGCCTTTTACTATGGACTTGACACCTTCAAGCGCCTCATTCGGACTGTATGCCAGACTCTGAAACTGAAAAATATTGGTCTCATCAAGAAAATTCCTTGGATCCATGAGATAAGCAATATAGGCACTGCTTGCTGACACCCATCCAGGTTCGTACTCAACCCACGTATTTGTTGACCAGTTATATGCTCCGGCAGCCGTGGATTTCTTGGCATTGTCTGCTGATTTGGATACCAGATTAAGTCCGTTTACACTTTCATTTTCAATCACCGTATCCCAATTCAAACCTGTATTTACAGCCTCAAATGTCCAGCTTGGATACTTATTGTGAAGAGCTGTAAGGTTTGCAATATAACTGTCAGGAAAGCCTGCATTCTTCATAGCCGTGACAAAATCAGTATTGTCTCCGCTATTATTGTATGTCACCTTTATATATGTACTGATGGTCCAGCCCGTAAATGCCTTGCCGTTTAAAGTACCCTTGACATTATACCATACCACACCGTTTACCCTGGTCTCTCCAATTATGTCAACCTGATGGTTCCAGTTGAGTGAGACAACCTTTGTAGTGCCGGATGTGCCTGCTGCATTGCGGACATACACATTGCCACCTGTAATCGTACCTGTAGCATATGCTCCCGATGCGGTTGCAAGGGCAAGCTGTTCCTCATTATTCTGCTGTATGGCATCCGCATTGCCGGTGTCTGCCGAAGCATCCCCTGTCTGCGCATTGTCTGATGCAGCTGTGCTGGTACCTGCTGATACAAAATCAGACCTGATATAGCTTACACACTCCTCGTTATTTGCTGCCAGATTGTACTTTGCCTTGTACCACACCTTGCCGTCTGCACCTGTGGTCTGCTCAAGAATAGTAATATCCTTGCCGTTTGAAAGCTTGTGCTCCAGCTCATACTCTGTTCCCGGTCCGCTTCTCGCCGCTACCCAATATCTCTCATCACACACAACCTTAGCCGCCTGATCCGCATAGACTGCTATGCTGCTGTATGGTGCCAGGTCACATGCGGCTAATGACAATGTAACGACAGAGGCTGCCAGAAATTTATTTATCTTTATCATCAAATCCCATCTTTCTTATGTGCATTGTTTACATTAATCCATTATCCATTTAATTATAATAGAATATGACCTTTGTATCAATGTATTCGGCAGAAATTTATTATTTTTTTATTAATTAAAAAACTCCCTTCAACGTGTAGCTCATGCTTACGTTTCAGGGAGTTGCCTGATTCATATTCTGCTTATTCTTACTGTCTCCTGTAGCTTTTTCTAGCTGAACAGGGATTTTATCTTATCCCATAAATCCATGAAAAAGTTACCAATCTTTTCCCAGAAGCCCGGGTCATTTATCTTATCGCCAAGCTTTGATGCCCAATCCTGTGCCTGGTTGATGACTGAATCCCAGTCGATATTGGCATCCTTTAGCTTCATTAAAAGAGATGTAAGCTTTGCAATATCATCATCAGAAAGCTTCAGGTCGTAATCCTTTGCAGCCTCCTTTATCGCATCCTTTATCTGGCTCTCATCCTTGAGCTTTCCATCGGCAAGCTGCTTCTTTAGGTCAGCAATCATTGCCTCGATATCCTGCGAATCGCCGTCAATGCTCTTGTTGAGCTCTCCTGTTGTGACAAGCTCATCCATCGCTGCGTCTGTCACCTTGTCGTCAAGCTTCTTGCCTGTCATCTCCTCGTATGCCTTTAGTGTGCCTACAAGTGCTGCCGTTCCGGAAATAGGGAAAGGTCCTGCGACTATGATTTTAGCATCAGCTATGCCTGCTGTGGCAAGCGCATTCTTGTACATTCCTACCGTACAGTAATTGATATTGTGCGTGGAAACACTAAGACCCGCACCCTTTTTATCCTCTGTAATGAGTACTGAGGAAAGTGACCTTGTGCCAATCTCGCTCTTGCTGATGTATGAATCGAGGTACTTGTGCTCCTCATCATTATTTACATAGACCACATCGTAATTGTCCAGATCAGTGAGCTCGATTCCCATAAATCCAAGCACTGTCGCTCTCTGATCCGGTGTGAGGTCTGCTCCAAGACTTAAGTATGGCTTATCATTTTTGCTGATGGTCACCTTGTCGTTTGCCTCACTGCCGGCTGTTGTTGTGCTGTCTGCATTACTGTCTGTGTTACTCTTATCAGCTGCGTCACTGCTGTCACTGCCTGATACATCAACGCTTGAAACTGTATCAGTCTGCGTAGCTGTCTCTGTTGCAAATACTGCCGGATTCATCGTAAACAGTGTAACCGCAGCAAGCACGCTACATACAATACTCTTTGCTTTTTTCTTTATTAATCTAATCATTTTTCCTCCAATCTACTGCTCTATATCATACGAAATTGTAAAGTTGCTTCCGTCGAAGCTGACATCTGCCATGCTTCCGCATACCACAGGCATCATCGGTGACATATGACCTATATCCAGATCCATGATGATTGGCACATTAAACTCTCTAAGCAGTGATGAAAGCGCCTGTCTGTGGTCTATGCCAAACATTTCCTCTCCGAAGTGCGCCGGGCGTCCGATAAGAAAGCCCTTTACATTTGAAAACCATCCTGCATTTTTCATCTGCCACATAGCCCTTCTCATGCCCATCACATTAAGGTCACAGGCCTCAAGGAACCATATGATACCATCATTACTGTAGCGCTCATTAAATTCCCTTACATGGTCAAACGATGTACCAAGCAGATTGATAAGACAATCCATGCAGCCACCAAGCAGCCTGCCTCTAATGGTAAGCCTGCTTTCCTTTGCCACCGCAGGAATAGAGCTGATGCACGACTTTTCAGTCAGGTTGTAGCCCACAAACGGAGCATTCTCATCCTTTATCGATTCCTTCTCCCACATAGGGTAATTGGTAAATGAAAGCTTCCTGCCACAAAGCAGATCAAACGCATCGGTAAGTGACTCATGCCACACCTCCATGCCAAAGCTGCCCGCACACGGTCCGTAAATACCTGCTGTATCTGCAATAGTAGCCTCCAAAAATGTGAAATTCGTGTTGTCGGAATAGCCCATGTACCATTTCGGCTTTGATTGCTTCACGCGCTCAAAATCAATATAAGGCACTACCTCGCACATCAGCTCGCCACCACCACAGGATATAAGCACATCACTATCAGCAGAAGCATAGCTCTCGTTCAGCTCTTCTGCGCACTTCTTAGGTGTATTGCTGATGCCTATGCCACTGTCGCACCTGCAGTTAGGTCCCTCTATCGTCTTATAACCCATGCTGTGAAACCTTTTAATGGCATTGTCAAAGGCACTCCTGTACGGCTCTGTTGTACAGCCCATCGAAGGCGCCACAAAGCCTATTGTTCCTCTATCCTTTAGAAATTCAGGGTATCTCATGTTTCTATCATCCTATCACTATTATTTACATATCTAAGCTTCTGTCTGAAGTAAAATATGTAGGATTTTATCATTTCTGTCAAGGTCATTTTACTGTCATAATTAAATGTCGTCGTGTACTGCACATGCTGTCTGTTGCACCAGTTGTATATATCATGCAGACTTATCGAATCAACATTCTTCATATTGTTCATAAACACCTTAACCTTTGAAAGCTCATCCTCACTGTCAATGTATAGATGAAAGATAGTATTCGGACATTCAATTATTATCTGCTGTTCTTCTATATTTTTCATCACTGTATCCTCTATTGAATGATGTATCCTGTGTGATTAAAAACATTATCGTCTGTCACACCGGGATGTGAGTAATAACAAAATATCGTAACTGTTCAGTACCTTCACAGCTAAAAAATATCACATAACCATAGTACTACACCGGCGTCACAAAATCCAGTCATTTTTGCCTGCCAATTCTTACTATTTTATTAAGAAAAACGGTAAATATTATACTCCCTCACAGTCAAATGCCGGAATGAAGCTGTCCTTTGCCACGTCACCCTCCTGTATAAATGCATTCGTGATTCCTATTTCGAGGGCATAGTCAACAAGCCTTTCATACTCTCTCCTTGTCACTGTGCGGTTTATCTCAGGATAATCCTTTAGTGCAATCGGCGTAAACTGGCTCATCATGCTTATATATACGTGATCATGATATGTATCATACAGGTACTTAAGTACATCCTTTGCATCATTCACATGTCCCGGCAGTAGAAGCTGTCGCACAATAACTCCCTTTTGTATGAGTCCTGTCGAATCGTCAATCACGACATCCGGTTGCTGCCTGACCATCTCTGAAAGCGCCTGCTTTGCGACAGACGGATAATCTTTTGCCCTTGAATACCTTGCCGAAAGCGTACTGTCCATATATTTAAAATCCGGAAGATACACATCCACTATACCCTCAAGCAGCTTTAGCTCTGTCACATTTTCATATCCGCTCGTATTGTATATAATAGGAAGCTTCATGCCGCGGCTTTTTGCATCGTTTACCGCCCACACTATATCAGGGATATACTGCCCCGGTGTGACCAGATTGATATTATTTGCGCCTTTGTCAGCAAGTTCCATAAAGATATCACTCAGCCTCTCTTTACTGATCACCTTTCCCTCTTTTCCGTCAGAAATCTCCCTGTTCTGGCAGAACACGCAGTGCAGGCTGCAGCCTGAGAAAAAAACTGCCCCGCTTCCTCTTTTTCCTGATATGCACGGCTCCTCCCAGTAATGAAGCGCTGCTCGCGCCACCTTTATTTCAGATGAAACGCCACATACGCCTGTTTGTCCGGTTCTTCTGTTTATGCCACATTTTCTTGGACACAATAAGCAATTCTCGTATTTATTCATATTTTTCATTTTAACCCTTGCTAAAAATAATGTTTGATACTACAATCTATATGATTATGCGGTGCATATGCCATGCGCCTTCAGTAGTCATTTTCAAATTATATCATAACTATTCTTACAGAAGAGAATAGTTAAAATACACAATAAGGAGATTACAATGAATCAGTCAAACTGTATCGTCGCCCAGTCAGGCGGCCCAACTGTTGCAATCAACGCAAGCCTTGCAGGAGTCATCGCAGGAGTAAAAAGCTCTGAGAAATACGATATCTGCTATGGCGCCGTAAACGGAATACTCGGCATATTAAATGAGAATTATCTCAATCTGTCAGATATTTTTGCAGATGATGCTAATCTTGAAAAGCTTAAGACCACACCTGCCATGTATCTTGGATCATGCCGCCACAAGCTACCTGATTACAAGGATGATGATTCACCATATGTATACATCTTCCACCAGTTCGATAAGCTTTCTATAAAAGCTTTCTTTTACATCGGCGGAAATGATTCGATGGATACCGTATTAAAGTTATCCGATTATGCAAAAAAAATCAACAGTGATGTGAAAATTGTAGGGATTCCAAAAACCATCGACAATGATCTGTGCATGACAGACCATACTCCGGGATTTGGCTCTGCCGCCAAATATATCGCATCAAGCATGCTTGAGATAGCCCATGATACCTTTATCTATGCTGTTAAGAGTGTGACAATCGTTGAAATCATGGGACGTGACGCAGGATGGCTCACTGCCGCTTCCGCTCTCGCACGTAATGAGTACAATACAGCTCCTCAGTTCATCTATCTGCCTGAGGTGGATTTCGACAAGGACAAATTTGTTGCCGATATAAAAGAAGCCCTCGAGCACACTAACAATGTAATAGTTGCCGTATCTGAAGGAATACATGACGCAGACGGCTCATACATTACATCATCAAATGCCGCATGTGACCAGTTCGGACACCAGCAGCTAAGCGGTGCCGGAAAAGCTCTTGAGTTCATCGTAAAGGAAAACATCGGTGTCAAGGTGCGCTCTGTAGAGGTAAATGTGCTCCAGCGCTGTGCCTCACATCTTGCATCATTAACCGATATCGAGGAATCTTTTGCTCAGGGTAAAAAGGGTGTCACTATTGCAGCAGAGGGTGTGACCGCATCAATGGTATGCTTAAAGCGCATCTCAAATAATCCTTATCAGGTGGAATACACATATTCTGCTATCAAGGATATCGCAAACGAGGCCAAGTCTGTGCCAAGAGAGTGGATCAATGATGCTGGCAATGATGTGAAGCCTGAGCTTATCGAATACTTAAAGCCACTTATTCAGGGAGAAACCGCTGTAGTCTACAAGAATGGTCTGCCTGACTATATGGATGTGTCACATCTTCACAAATGTAACTGATTTTAGCTGCCGCCTACACCCCGGTGTGGGCAGCAACAGCATATCTCCAAGGAGGTCGATTTACATGAAGAAAAAAGTGCTTATAACCTGCGCCGTTGTGCTTGGTGTGCTTTCGGCTGTTTATCTTGGCTTTGCCTTTTATTTTAGCAGCCACTATCTGTTCAACACAAAGATTAACTCTGTAAAATACGCAGGTAAAACTGCAAAAGAGGCATTAGAAAAAAATACAGCCCTAAGCCGCGACTATCTGCTCACAATCACTGATAGAAAAGGCAACAGCTTTTCACTTAAGGGACCTGATTTTTCCTATGAATATGTCTCAAACGGTGACGAGGAGCAAATCCTAAAAAGTCAGAATGCTTTTACATGGCCTGTCAGTCTCTTCAAAGCTCAAAACTATACTCTAAAGGGTTCGTCCAAATATGACGATGCCGCTTTGGCGGAAAAGCTCAAGGCTCTTGATATTTTCAGTGATGACTACATTGAGAATCCGGAGGATGCCCACATCGAGATAAAAGACGGCAAATACGATGTGATTGAAGAGAAAAAAGGCTGCAATCCGATATATGACAGCATCCTTGCCGAGGTAAAGGATGCCCTGGACAATGAGCTTCCAAAGCTTAGCTTAAACGATGACTGTTATGAAGCTCCAAAAATCACAAAGGAAAGCGATACAATCAAAAATGAAAAAGAAGCCCTCGACAAATACACTGCTTCAACCGTCACCTACAAAATTGAAGGTGCCGACGAGAAGCTTGACTCAGCCAAAATCCTTGATATGCTAAGCATCTCAGATGACGGCAGCGTGAGCATAGATGATGCCAAGGTCACTAAATATGTCCAGCAGCTTGCTTCCAAGTACAATACCTTCGGCCGCAAGCGCTCGTTCAAAACATCGTCCGGTGACACTATTGAAATAGGTGGTGGAGACTACGGATGGGTAGTCAGCAAGAAAAATGAGAAAGCCCAGCTCCTTTCAGATTTAGAGGGCGGCAAGCCAGTGGAAAGAGAGCCTGTTTACGAGCAGACAGCACTCTACCGAGGCGCTGACGACATAGGTAATACATACATAGAGATTGACTACACAAAGCAGCACATGTGGTATTACAAGGATGGTGCTCTCCAGATGGAGTCTGATTTCGTATCAGGTAATCTCGCCCGTCAGAATGGTTCCGTAGATGGTGTATACAAGATTGTTTACAAACAGAGAAATGCTACTCTTGTCGGCGAGGGATACTCTTCTCCTGTCAGCTATTTCATGCCGTTTGCCTACAATATAGGTATCCATGATGCCAGCTGGCGTGATACCTTCGGAGGAACAATTTACAAAACCTCCGGCTCACACGGATGTATCAATGTGCCGCCTGCTTTTGCAGAGCAGCTGTTCAACGCTGTGGATAAAGGCACTCCTGTCGTTGCCTACTACAGAGAGGCTGTCACTCTGACAAACAATGCTGCAAAGATGTCCAATGCATACTCGTATGTGGCTCCTGATGCTGCACAATAATTAATAATATTGGCCCGCCCGGCAGAGGTGCTCCCGACGAGCTAACGCTACGCAGCTAAGGTACTGCGCTAGTCGCTCTTTTGGGAGCACCTCTGCCGGGCGGGCCAATCCCCATGTGCCGGTCGCTTTTTCTTACTCTTTCGCTATATTCATGCGATTCTTCCATCTGAAAGTGTGTTAAAATCTGCTTACATTGAAGTATTTTCCACTACTCCAGTAACAAAATGTCAATAGTTGTTTAATCATTGCCTGCCACTTTATCAAGAAGTCTTGCGGAAGTCCGCTTTGCTTCCCTTGTAGCATGGGCATAGACATTCATGGTGGTACTCACGTCTGAGTGTCCTAACAGTTCCTGCACATCCTTAGGCTGAGCCCCGTTGGATAAGAGGTTTGTCGTGTAGGTATGCCTTAATGTGTGGAAATGAAAACCTTCAAGCTCCGGCACATTTTCTGTCATTCCCAAATGGTAATACTCGTAATGCACCCGATTCTTTTCCATTACCTCTCTGTAAAAATTCCGCTGATAAAGTTCTCCATACTGAAAACGATTTACTTACTAAGAAAAAAGAGCTTGAAAGCAAGATTGCCACCAAAGAGGAAGAGATCCGAACTCTCAAAGCCAGATTATCCAATATCGTCAGACAGCATGAATTTGCAACAGTACAAGACTTCTACACAGCATTCTATACTGCACAGCGTGCCTTTGACGCATATCAGAAAGAACGTTCTAAGTGGGAAGAAGCATACGGAGAAAAAGTTACTCCAAAGTTCGAAACCATACACGACAAAATAAAAAGATATCAGGAAAAGTCTGACAACCAGAACGCCAATCGACCTTATCAAAGCAAAGATAAAGGGGCGAGATAATCGCCCCTCAATTTCATTGCTTAATTTTTTCAAAAATGAAGTTCAGAACACTCATCATCAAGAAATCACACTAAACTTCCATTATTGAAATCAATTTGATTAATTGCTATAGTAATCAGCTCTTCAATATTTGATAGCTATATAATTTTTTCATATTTTCACTTTTTCTTCTCTCAGCCTCTTCCAGCGCCTCATTATATAAACTCTTGTCAGAATATACTTTATCCCGAGGATATACAATACTTTCGATAATACCATGAAACAAATCATCATAAGCCATTTCTTTCGTATAGCCATCACCAACATTTCCTGCATCAATTTGTGCGTATAATTCATCCAGATGCTGCTGGAAATATGTTTGAAAATCATCATGGTTATCTGTTTTAATCAAGACAAGAGATTCCCCTTCAAAAGTATCACATGCGCGCAATTTATTAATCGAATATTCCTTTAAAAAATCAATAAAAGAATCTAAATCATAAACTCGATTGAATATAGGCATCAAACGTTCCTTCACATATAAAGCCGTCGCTGAAATAATCTCTTCCATTGTATCTTCGGTATATTCAAAACTTACTCTTGCTTCATTTCGTGGAAGGAATGAATTTAAATCCTGTCCAGCATACAATATTGATTTTTTATCGATAGAAGAATGATAGGTAGAAATAATTCCTGCAGTAAGGAAAAATCCTTTTGCCCCTTTATTCCATGCCGGAGCTGTTTTTACTCCAAAAAAAGCCATCAAATCTTCGTTGAGCATTTTAACAAAAACATTCAATTTTGAGCAATATCGAAAACCCTCTGTTTGAAATGTTTCACCAAAAATAAGTTTAAACTGTGAATTAAACGACATAAAAAATCTCCTTTGTTATAGTCCAAACATCAACCTGTATGCAAGATAGAATGATGCGACATCATCTGCAATTCCGCCACCACCTGTAATCACATCTTCTGCAAGTGTTCCTCCAACGATAAGAACAGCTGCTACAGTTCCTGCGCTCCCCCTTTTCTATCAAATTGACTTGTACAAAAACACTACTATTGTATGATATAATTCGTTATATTTCAATAATTTTCCACCTCTTTTATATCTTTTGCACTTTTGCAAAAAACGCAGTAACATCGTCATTATAACCGACAATGTATTAAAAGCATTTCATCCAGTTACAATTGCCATTTTTATAATTTGTTATTAGTTGCCACCAGATTTTCTTTCACTTGTATTTTCCCTTATGAGGGTTCATAATCAAGGGTAAAATGATATAACACGATACAATATGTGATGGAGAGAACACCAATGAAAAGTTTAGCATTTTCAATGGATTAACGAGTTTTCCATAACAAAATATAACAGTTATTAAATGCTATAGATTTCGTCATTTGAGAACTGGGGTTTATCAACCTTTCCTCTTATTATTAAAATCGCTTACTCCAAACAAAGCAAATACGAAAGAGACAATAATAATTGAAATAGTAGTCGCTGAAATGGACTGCATGAAATAGTCTACGATTCTCAATCCCATAAATGTCGCAAATGTATCTAACAAAAGATACATAATAACAGCAGATTGTTTATCTATCTTTTCAAGCATAAGCAATGCTTTTGGTAACACATCAGCAAGCAAACTAAATGGGTATGAAATAATTGTTGCAATTATAAAGAATAGAATAATGCTTCCAACAGACGTATAGTAAAAACCAAATAATCTCATTATAGCTCGATTATCCGAAAAATCTCGGAAGCCTTAATTTTACTATATTTGTTATCAGAAGGTTGTTCTGCTCGCAACGCTCACAGAACAACTTTCTCACTAACTTCGCGCTTACGCACTCATTAAGTGTTCAATGATTACTCGATAACTGTAGCAACACGTCCAGATTCTACTGTACGTCCACCATCACGGACTTTGGTTTCGTGATATTCGATTATTTGAAACTAATTTGTGCGGTTCTGTTGTCTAAAGTAGCTTATTTTTGCTGAGGAATTAGTGCTTTATAAAAATCTTGTAGCCAAAATGTAGCCAATTAACGTTTAGATAAGCACAGGCAAATGAATTTCAATAATTCTTTCAAAATAACATAATCACTTTAATATAAATAAGTTATGTTATTTTAAAATATATCTGCCTTCTTCTTTATATATTTCTTGCTTACCGTCAACACAAAATGCTGGTCTGATACCATTCATATCGTATGCATTCGTGCTTCCAATTTCACCTTCCGGTCCTACTGCATATACACAAGAATCATATGTAGAATCCGCACTTCTTAACCACCAACTTACAGTAAACTTTCCATTATTCGTAGTAGCAAAACGATTCTTATTATCTTTAAAATACAACAATGGCACCCCTTCAACTCCGACATGCCCATTTTTTTTATATCCAAGTTCAGTAAAAGACAACAAAAACACTTTTCTTACAATAGTTATCACGCTATCATCTATTTGATTCAAGCATCGTTCATCTAAAATCTCTATTTCCGAATCTTGAATTAAGCAACGAGTTTGAATAGGTAAATTATCAAAAAACTCTCCCATTAAGTAATTATCAATTTCACTTTCTTCATAGTAAGCCGAATAATCACTAACTCTTCTATTCTCTGGAAGAATTTCTTTTCTTAACAAAAGTGTTTTACCATTATAATCATTAGTTAATACAATATATGGAACAAATCCTGTTTTTTCTTCAATATATATGATTGGTTCAATTTTACATTTTTCAGAATATGCCAAATCACTTATTGTATTATATTCCTCGGTTACTGCTTGTCTTTTACTACAAGCATTTAATAGAACTCCAAGAACAATTGCTAATACTACTACTTTATACTTTTTTCTGAACACTTATGTGGCTCCTTAATTTCTCTGCTTTTTACGTCTTATTTTTGTAAATGCCATACACATCACTATACTTACCATGATTACAGCCATTAGACTACAAAATCCAACTGCAGATTCGTCTCCTGTTGAAACAGATTCTATCTTTTCTCCTCCATTTTCATTTATTCCCGAACCAGAATTATTACCTGTATTATTATCTTTTCCCGAATCAGGATTTTCTGGGTTCGCTGGATTTTCTGGGTTCGCTGATTCTCCATCTTTTTCAACTTTTGCAAAATTTCCTTCTTGTCTAATTCCTTGACCTATAGCAATACCATGTTCATCCGAATCAACTTCTACTGTCACCATATAATAAGCAGATTTTGCATCTTCACCACTTAAATTTTGATCAGGATTAATTTCTTTACCATCAGGTGACTTCAACTCATACTCTGTAGTTGAACCTTCCTATTCTGTCAAGCCCAAATCTATTGATTTTACTGGCTTTGACGTATTT
>ERZ894191.912-NODE-912-length-19960-cov-16.523788_pt1 | contig 19960 bp, 17 predicted proteins | sample MGYA00380282_ERZ894191 | MGnify/ENA primary metagenome ERZ894191 (study PRJEB32331, sample SAMN06328485) | human gut metagenome | biome: human gut microbiome; feature: stool | host: Homo sapiens | collected 2013-02-21 ...
GAGAATTATGCGAGCAAAAGAAGAATTACCGGAATGCCCAGTTGCAACAGCAGTATCTCTCATCGGAGGAAAATGGAAACTGCTGATTTTGCGTAACTTGAAAGAGCGTCCATGGAGATTCAATGAGCTACAACGAAGTATAGATGGTATTTCACAAAAGGTTTTGACAGATAGTTTAAGACAAATGATGAGTGATGGACTGGCATATCGCCACGATTACCATGAGCAGCCACCGAGAGTTGAATACGGCTTAACGGAACTCGGAACAAAAATGCTTCCAATTGTTAATTCACTTGCTGACTTTGGTAACTACTATAAATCAATTATTGAACAGAATTAAGGACGTTAGTATTTGAAAAGCTCGAACAATTCCGGTTTGCCAACTTGCCCTTTGAGAGAGGAGAAATCCTTTTCTCAAAGGGCTTTTTCTATTTATACGGATATTCGCAAACTACAAGATAAAGCCAAAACTTCATATACTTTAATCACAGAGGAAGTGGAGGTTTTGATATGAGTAACAGTTTATCGGCAGTACATCCCGAATTGGTTGCCGAGTGGTCGGAGAAGAATTTACCACTGACACCGGACAATGTGACTTTCGGCTCGAATAAGAAAGTATGCCGTATATCTCACCGGAGGTAGTGGAACAGGCACAGCAAATCGATCTGCTGACTTATCTGCAAAGCTGTGAGCCGCAGGAACTTGTCCGCATTTCCGGCAACAACTATACCACCCGCACCCACGACAGCTTGAAGATTTCTAACGGCAAGTGGATGTGGTGGTCACAGCGCATCGGCGGTTAGCAGAAACTTTATAGTAGTCTTCGGCGCGTTTGCGCAGAAAGGCGAAGGAATGCTTTGGCATGTTCAAATCAAGCATGTCAGAATTGTGTGTGGTAAAGATCAGTTGCTCATTTTTCTCTAGATGATCCAGCATCAACCCGAAGATTCTCTTTTCAATATCGCTTTGAATATAAGAAAAATGTTCATCACAGTACCGTATACGCTGATCTTAATATTGCGGGATAATAGCTTATAACAGGCTATGAAAAAGGCTTGTTTTTAGGTGGTGGATATAATATTAATAAGCTGACACTATGCCGTTTACCTTCCACTATTTCACTTGCTGTTCCAAAAAATTCATCAATTTCTTTCTTGATTTCCGAGAAATAATGAAGGGTTATCTTTTTTGCTTTCCCAGGGTTTTCCTTACGAACTTGAGCAATAAAATCGTCAGCAAATTGTTGAAATATCTCTCCATTATACCCAACAAGACTAAACAAAACCTCTATTCCTAAGTAAAGCGTTAGTGGCTTTGTAATACTTCCGGCTTCTCCGATACTATGACTTAACCCTATATAAAGGATGCTGCCTTCACGTATTCTGTTTAATCCATCTTGAATCTCCTTGTTCTGTTCATTTTTAAGAACAAACTCTCCGATTAATTCTGAATACTTTGTTGAATGTAAAGACTCATTGTGTGCAATGCTCGGTAATCGATACCAAGTGCGTTCGAATAGAGAATCCAGATTAGGACGATTTGACATCATGTTGTTGCCGAACGTAAAATCCATGCCAGGATTTATCTACGAGTTTAAGTTTACAAGAGATGAAAAAGCGGATCTGGCAGCTCTTGCTCAGGAAGCTTTGACACAAATCAACGACAAGAAATATGATACCGAGCTTCTGAGTGCCGGAATCAAGAATATTGTAAAGATTGGCATAGCTTTTCGTGGTAAGAATGCAGTGGTAAGGAGCAAGTAATTCGGAAATTTGAAATGAGAGGATGTGGAGTATCGATGAAGCAACTATTATCGAGGGTAAGGGGATTAACGAAAGAGATTTTTGGTAATCTCCAAAATAGAATTGTGGGTATGTATCGTTTATAGGATAGAAAACAAACTGGGCAGAAAGAATCTGTCCGGTTTGTTTTGAGATAAGAACCGTAATCAAAATGATTCGGTATGTGCTGTGCATCTTCCGCCATTTCCACAAAATCCAGTCAGATATATTACGATTTCTGGCGCTCCAATTCTGTACTTCAAAAAACTGAATTTTTTCATATCAAATCGGAAATCTTTTGGGGCTTTGCCAAAAACAATTGACATTAAAAAAAGAAAACCATATGATTGTACCATAAGATAGCGGAAATACAGACTTTATATCAGAAAGGGAGGAATGATTTATTATGAAGGTACTTACCGTCAATGCGGAAGGAAAATTGGCGTTTGCGCAAGTGCCAAAACCTTTACCGAATGATTATCAAGCTCTTGTTCGAATGAGGAGCTGTGGCGTGTGCAACGGCACGGATACGAAGCTGATCCATCGCACATTCAAAAATTTCTCCGACTATCCGGCAATACTGGGCCACGAGGGCGTAGGCGAGGTTGTAGAATGCGGAAAACGCGTCCGCAGTATGGCGGTTGGAGATTTGGTTTTGCTGCCTTTTTTGGAGGAACCGGTAGATGGATTTGCCCCCGGGTGGGGGGCATATGCCGAATATGCGCTGGTGGGAGACGCTGCTGCCTATGAGGGCGATGGATTATTGGTACCCTCGGAGGGCTATTTTGCCCAGACGGTGCTGAAAAAGAGCGACCGTGTAGATGCGGTTTCCGCATCTATGATCATTACCTTTCGGGAGGTGCTCAGTGCAATTCGTCGGTTTGGCTTTCAGCCCAATCAGAATGTAGTGATTTTCGGAGCAGGTCCCGTGGGACTCTGCTTTACCAAGTTCTCCAAGCTGCTCGGCATGGCCAATGTGGTGACAGTTGACATCTATGACCAAAAGGTAGAGGAAGCCAGGTGTATGGGGGCAGATCTTGCTTTCAACAGTACAAAAACGGATATTGTTCCAGCGCTTCGTGCTGTTTTTCCGGAGGGCGTGGATTATGTCGTGGATGCTGTTGGAATAAATGCCATGATCAATCAGGCGATGGAGCTGGTATCGTATAACGGAAAAATATGCTGCTACGGAATTTCACCCCAGCTTGGTATGGAGCTGGACTGGAGCAAAGCGCCGTATAACTGGACTCTGCAGTTTGTACAGTGGCCCTCCAAAAAGGAAGAAGCGGATGCCCACAGCCAGATTATGGCATGGATTAACAGCGGCGTGCTGAATCCAATGGATTTTATTTCACATGTGTTTTCTTTTGAAAATGCCATGGAGCCCTTTGAGAAAATTGAACGTCGGGATCCCGATATCAAGAAGATGGTTATTGCGTTTCCCTGAACCGGGAATCAAAAAATATTAATTTGAAGACAGGGCCGTGTTTGAAGAGGAGAAGACGGTGTCTTGAACTTTTCAGACGCGCCTTGAGAAAGGTGGAAACAGTTATGCAAACCTCAACCCTATTTTCTATTCTTCCGGAATATATCTGTACGCCGGATGGCATGGAGATCGACCGGGAGGGCAATCTGGTTCTCTCCTGCCCGAATTATGCGGATGATAATCTGTCTGGCTGTGTGGTCAAGCTGGACAGGGAGGGGCGTGTGACCAAGTGGTTTGATGTGCCGGTACTGGAGGAAACCGGCGTGGCGAGAAATATGGGAATTGCGTTTGATAAGGATTACAACGTGTATCTCTGCGACAATCAGGGCTGGAGTGAGCGGGAAGATCTCCTGTTCAAAGGGCGCGTGCTGAGACTGAAGGTGGCAGATGACGGTACAATTCTTGAGAATAAGGTAGTTGCCTACGGGATGGAGCATCCGAACGGAATCCGAATCAAAGGAGACTACATGTATGTTACCCAAAGCTATCTGCACCTGGTAAAGCATCCTTCCGGCAAGCTGGTCAGCTGTGTATACCGGTTTGGACTGGATGAGGAGAACATTGCCATCACCAATACGCTGGAGGATCGGCACATCTTCGCTACCTTTGTTACGGAAAACCCGGAATGCCAGTATGGAGCGGACGGAATTGTATTTGACAGAGAAGGAAATCTCTATGTGGGAAATTTCGGAGATGGCGCCGTCTATCGGATCACTTTCCATGAGGACGGAAGCCTGAAGGAGAATAAATTGTTTGCCCAAGACCGATCTCAGCTGGAGAGTACGGACGGCATGATTTTTGACGATCACGGTAATCTGTATGTCGCGGATTTCTGTGCCAACGCCATCGCAATGGTAAAGCCGGACGGCACCGTGCGGCGCATTGCACAAAGCCCGGACAGCGACGGCCTGCATGGAGAGCTGAATCAGCCGGGTGAACCCATTTTCTGGGATGGGAGAATCATTGCCTCCTGTTTCGATTTGGTGACAGGTCCGGGTAAGGTGAATACCGGACACAGCATGCCTGCTACTCTTGCACAGCTGATGCCGGAAACGTGAGAAGGGAGTGCCGATATGGCGGATTATCTGTTGGCACATGATTTGGGTACCAGCGGCAATAAGGCTACCCTGTACGACAGCGAAGGAAATCTCTGCGCCTCCGAACTGGTCAGCTACCCAACCTATTATCCCTATCCCGGTTGGGTGGAGCAGGATCCGGAGGACTGGTGGCATGCGGTCTGTGCTGCTACCCGGGCTTTGCTGGAGAAGGCAGCTGTCTCCCCGCATGAAATTGTCGGTGTGAGCTTCAGCGGCCAGATGATGGGCTGCGTGTTGGTGGACAGGGATGGAAAAGCTCTGCGCCGGGCTTTGATCTGGGCGGATACCCGCAGCACGGAGGAGGAGCGCCAGATGCTGAAAGCTGCGGGGGCTGAGCGGGGATACCGCATTACCGGCCATCGGCTGAGCGCTTCTTACGGTGCCGCGAAGCTCTGCTGGGTTAAGAATCACCAGCCGGAGATTTACGGCAAAGCCTACAAGATGCTGAACGCCAAGGATTATATCGTCGGCCGACTGACCGGAAACTTCGTTACGGATTACAGCGATGCGTCCAGTACCAACCTGTTTGATTTGGAAAAAAAGACTTGGTCCATTGAGCTGATCGAGGCCTTCGGCCTTCGGGCGGATCTTCTGCCGGAGCTCCATGCTTCAGCAGATATTGTGGGAAGCGTTCAGCCGGAAGCGGCCCGGCAGACCGGTTTGCAGGAGGGACTTCCCGTTGTGATCGGCGGGGGCGACGGCTCCTGCGCCTGCGTGGGTGCAGGCGTTGTACGGGAGGGCAGGACATACTGTGTTCTCGGTTCCTCCTCTTGGATTTCGATGGCCGGCAGCGCCCCGGTCTTCGACTCGGAAATGCGCACCTTCAATTGGGTGCATCTGGATCCGACGCTCTATACCCCCTGCGGCACCATGCAGGCGGCAGGGCTGTCTTTGCAATGGTTCCGCAATGCCTTTTGTCAGGAGGAAATCCGTCTGGCAAAGGAGAGCGGGCAAAATGTCTATCAGCTGATTGACCGGATGGCGGAGCAGATATCTCCCGGAGCAAACGGCGTGCTGTATCTGCCGTATCTGCTGGGCGAGCGTTCTCCCAGGTGGAATTTTGACGCCAGCGGCGCATTTCTGGGATTGCGTGCCGGGAGCGGAAAGGCGGAGGCAGTCCGAGCGGTGCTGGAGGGCGTAGGCTATAACCTGAAGGTTATTCTTGATGTTTTTGACGGATCGTGCGAGGTACCGTCTATCGGGGAGATTGTGGCGATCGGAGGCGGCGCAAAGGGAAAGCTCTGGATGCAGATTTTAGCGGATATCTGGCAAAAGCCGCTGCTGATCCCACGATATCTGGAAGAGGCCACCTCCATGGGCGCGGCAGTCTGCTGCGGCGTGGGCGTGGGAATGTTCGAGGATTTTTCGGTAATCGACCGATTTAATCCGTCTGTTTCCCGCGTGATGCCGCGTGCGGAGAATCGGGAGACGTATCAAGCGCTGTATCAAATCTTCAACGATGCCTATGAAGCGCTGTGCCCGGTCTATAAAAGCCTGCATACATGGAACAAAATTCAAGGAGGTAAACAGCAATGATTGCTTTTAATTACTACAATCCCACGGAAATCATATTCGGTCGGGGACGCCACGAAGAAGTGGGAGAACAGATTCGCAAGCGGGGAGGAAAAAAGGTACTCTTCCATTACGGAGGCGGAAGCATTAAGAGAAGCGGTCTGTATGAGCAAATCTGCCACTCTCTGGAGGAGGCAGGACTCTCTTTTGTGGAGCTGGGCGGCGTGCGCCCAAACCCGCGGGTGAGTCTGGTTCGGGAGGGCATACGCCTTTGCCGGGAAGAAAATGTCGATTACGTGCTTGCTGTCGGCGGCGGCAGCGTGATTGACTCCGCAAAAGCGATTTCCGCCGGCATGTTCTATGCGGGAGACGTATGGGACTTTTATCTGCGCAAGGCAGAGGCGCAGCGGGCTCTGCCTATCGGCGTTGTCCTCACCATTCCGGCAGCGGGCAGCGAAACCGGCGGCGGCAGCGTCATTACCAATGAGGATGGCGATTTCAAGCGCGATTACATTTCGAATCTTCTGATGCCTCAGTTTGCCATTCTGAATCCGGAGTTGTGCCGCACCGTGCCGCAGAATCAGATTTCCGCCGGTTCAGCCGACATTCTGGCACATGTGATGGAGCGTTATTTCACCAATACGCCCCGAACGGATTTCATCGACCGTCTTTGCGAAGGAGCCATGCGCTCCGTCATGCTCTCTGCTGTGCGTGTTAAGAAGACACCGGACGACTGCGACGCATGGTCGGAGCTGATGTGGGGCGGTACGATTGCCCATTGCGGCTTGCTGGGAACAGGCCGTGTGCAGGATTGGGCCTCCCACAACATCGAGCACGAGCTTTCCGCCAAATACGGCATCGCGCATGGAACGGGGTTGGCTATCATTTTCCCGGCATGGATGAAATATGTGTATAAAGTCAATCCGGGACGTTTCGTGCAATTTGCGGTGCGGGTGATGGATGTGGATATTTCCTTTGATAGTCAGGAGGAAATCGCTCTGGAAGGAATTTCCTGCGTTGAGAATTTCTTCCGCTCCCTCGATCTGCCTGTCCGACTGCATGAAGCCGGTATCGGCACCGATGATTTTGACGAGCTGGCGCGAAAGGCCTGCGACCGCGGGACCTTTGGCGGCTTTATGAAAATCGGATACGACGACGTTATATCCATACTAAAATTTGCTCAGTGAAGGTGAAGGAAGATGATTTCAGCAAAAGAACTGGCCGCCATGTTCGACCATACAAATTTGAAGGCGTTTGCGTCCGAGCAGGATTTTGAATTGCTCTGCCGGGAAGCATCCGAAAACCATTTCGCGATGGTGGCGATCAATTCATCGCCTGTGGCGTTGTGTAAAAGACTTCTGGAGGGCAGCGGCGTACATGTAGGCGCAGCCATTTCCTTTCCCTTGGGCCAGACCACAGTGGAGACCAAGGTTTTCGAAACGGAGAATGCCATTCAAAACGGTGCGGATGAAATCGATTATGTATTGAATGTCGGCGAGCTGAAACAGGGAAATCTGGATTATATCCGCAGGGAGATGGAAAGCATTGTGGCGGTTTGCCGCAAAAACCGGGTGATCTGCAAGGTGATCTTTGAAAACTGCTATTTGACGCGGGATGAGATCCGCAGCGCTGCTCAGATTGCCCGGGAGGTCGGACCCGATTTCATCAAGACTTCCACCGGTTTCGGAACGGGAGGCGCGACGGTTGAAGATGTCCGGTTGATGAAAGAGACAGTGGGAGACAAGGTTCGGGTGAAAGCGGCCGGTGGTATCCGGGATCTGGATACCTGTCTTGCCATGATAGAGGCCGGCGCGGAGCGAATCGGAACCAGCAGCTCCCTGAAAATACTGGAAGAATACAACCGGCGTTTCGGCGCTTGAAAAAGGAGGAGACGTATGTATCAGCCGAGAGAAGACCGTTACCAGACTATGCGCTACAACCGCTGCGGAAAAAGCGGTGTGCTGCTTCCGGAAATATCTCTGGGTCTCTGGCATAATTTCGGAGAATCCAATACCTACACATCCTGTAAGGAAATGGTGTGCGGCGCGTTTGATCTGGGCATTACCCATTTTGACATTGCAAACAATTACGGACCGCCTCCGGGCTCGGCAGAGGAAGTCTTTGGCCGGATCCTGCACAAAGAGCTGAAAAGCCACCGCGACGAGCTGTTTGTCTCAACCAAGGCGGGTTATTTCATGTGGGATGGCCCTTACGGAGAATGGGGCTCCAAAAAGCAATTGGTATCCTCCTTGGATCAGAGTCTGAAGCGTTTGGGCCTTGAGTATGTGGATCTTTTCTACCATCATCGCCCAGATCCCAACACACCGTTGGAGGAAACCGTAGACGCGCTGAAGCTGATCGTGCAGCAGGGCAAGGCGCTGTATGTGGGTATTTCAAATTACAGCGCGGAGGAAACGGCCCAAATCGTACGGGAATTCGATCGTGCGAACCTCCACTGCCTGATTCATCAGGTTCCATATTCCATGTTCAATCGCACGGCAGAGGAGGGACTGTTTGATGTTCTGGAGGAAAACGGGATCGGTGCCATTGCATTTATGTGCCTGGCGCAGGGAATCTTGACCTCGAAGTATTTCAACGGGATTCCGGCGGATTCCAGAGCGGCCAGCGCCAGCGTGTTCCTGCAGCCGGATGCCGTAACGCCCGAAAAGGTGGAAAAAGCAAAAAAGCTCAATGTGATCGCTGAGCAGCGCGGGCAGAGCCTGTCACAGATGGCCCTTGCATGGTGTATGCGGATCGCGCCTGTGTCCTCAATCCTTATTGGAGCCAGTCGGCTTTCTCAAATTGAAGAAAATGTAAAAATGATGGAACATACGGCTTTTACAGCAGATGAATTGGCTGAAATTGACCGCATCTTAGCAAATTAAGGAGAAGTTGATATGAAATATTCAGTAACCTTGGCCGATACCCTGATGCGACGCTTTCCGGATCCGGATGCCTATCCTTACCGCTCGTGGTCTTATCCGCAGGGATTCATGCTCTGGGGCTTTATTCGGCTGTATGAGAAAACCGGCAAGGAAGAGTATCGCAGTTATGTTATGCGTTACTGTGAAGAGCATGTTGCCCCTGACGGCTCCATCTCCGGCTTTACCGGATGCAGCCTGGATGACATTATGGCCGGATCCGTGCTGGTGTGGGCGTACCGACAGACAGGAGAGGAAAAATATAAAAAAGCCTGTGATGCGGCGCGTGCTGCCTTTTCCGATTATCCGCGCAACAGCGACGGCGGCTTCTGGCATGGACGGCATCTGCCCGGCGAGATGTGGGTGGATGGACTCTTTATGGGGCTGATGTTCTTAACCCGTTACGGTGCATTTGTCGGCGACCGGGAGGCATGCTTTGCCGAAACGGTACAGCAGCTGAATATCGTATTCGCCCGATGCGAGAAGGACAACAGCGGCCTGCTGTACCATGGCTTCAGTGAGAACCCTGAAACGCCTTGGGCGAGCCGATTGGATGGACGCGCGCAGGAAATCTGGTGTGAAGGGCTCGGCTGGTACGCGATGATTCTGGTGGAGGTACTGGCCCTGATGCCTCGGGAAACGCCCGGTTATGATTCGGTGCTGATGCAGCTTCAAAAACTACTGGCATCGCTGAAGAAGGTACAGGATCCGGTGTCAGGGCTTTGGTTCCAGGTGGTGGATCGCACCCGCACGCCCGGCAACTGGCATGATACCTCTGGAAGCGCCATGTTCCTGTATACGTTCCGCAAGGCGACGCTTTGTGGGTTCTGCGGAGCTGAATACGATGAGGTGATCCGCAAGGGCTTTGAGGGAATTAAGACCAAATGTCTTCTGGATCCCGAGGGTAATCTGAATGTATACGATGCCTGCGATGGTCTGGGTATTCAGGTTTCCTACGACCACTATATCCACTACACGAAGAATGTCAACGCAAAAGAAGCTGTGGCTGCAGTGCTTTGGGCGTCCGTAGCCATGGAATATGAGGGCATCGAGGGCTGAGAAAAACACGTTTCAGAAAACAGAAAAGTATCCGGTTTCCCGAGTTTATCGGGCGAACCGGATACTTTTTTAGGATTTCTTCGGAAGGGGAGGCGTGATTTCTTCGGAAAGAAGTAGCGTGATTTCAACTATGGTGCCCTTGCCCTCCGTGCTGCTGATCGAAAGGCCGCAGTCACTGCCGCAATAGGCCTGAATGCGCTGGTTCACGTTGCAAAGCCCAATGGAGCTGTGGGGTTCCTGTGTGGCTTTCTCCAGAGACTGACGAATCTCCGCGAGTTTTTCGGGGCAGATGCCCACACCGTTATCGGCAATCAGAATGTGCAGCTTATCAAACTCCACGAAGCAGTTGATCATGACGTAGCCGTCGCGTTCACATTCGCTCAGCCCGTGAAGTACTGCGTTCTCAACGATGGGCTGGAGGATGAAAGACGGAACCTGCATTTGCTGAAGCTCGGCCGGCAGGGCGCATTCCATTACATACTTATCCGGAAACCGGATGGCTTGAATCGCTATGTACCGCTCGACCTGATCGATCTCCTCTTTCAGTGTGACGATTGGGCCGGATTTCAAGTTGTAACGCAGAATATCCGCCATTTTGATGGCGACAGTTCGGATTTCCGGTGCGTCGCAAATATTGGCCAAGGAGGCCATCAGGTTCAGTGTGTTATAGAGAAAATGCGGGTTGATCTGAGCCTGCAGCATCTGCAGCCGTGCCTGCTTTTCGTTCAGCTGGCTGGCATACATATCCTGTGTACTGCGTACCAGACGCTGTGTCAGCCGGTTGTAACTCTCCACGATGCGGGTGAATTCATAGCTTGCATTTTTCAGAGGTTTTATGGTACAGCCCGTGCTGTTTTCACAGCGATCGATCTGCTCCACAAGCTGGCTGACATTGTTGGAAAGTCTTCGGGTAACCAGTGTGGACAGCAGGAAACAGGAAAGTACCAAAAGTAGGAACATAGGGAAGAGCCAGCTCAGGTTGTATATGCTGGCATAATAGAGAAGGGATTTGTCCAAAAAATGCACGATCTTCCAATCCGTCGTTTTGCTATAGCTGATGGACACCATGTATTCGGAATGATCCGCCCGAACGGAGGTGGAGCGCTCAGAGTTTTCTGTGGAGATATCCGTGCAGGCCGTCTGCAGAGCTTCCAGCAGCGCCTGGTTCTTTCCATCTGCAAACAGTTCTTCATCGGGAGAATAGTAGAGTTCATTGTTGCGGTCCAGTAAGAGAATATGGCTGTCTGTCATAGTGGACGTTTTAAGGATATTATCCACCGTATCAAAGTTAACCGCGACGCTCATGACACCCAGTTCCTGATTGGTGGTTACATCCCACATTAGGCGGACAATGGGCAGAATATTCTGATAGGAGGAGTTGCTGAAGCCGGATTTCTGGAGAGGACCGACCCATGTACGCACGCCGTCGTCTCGGGCATTCTGAGCTAGCTCCTCAATATTGGACAAATAGTTTATAAAAACTGGGTTGCCATATTCGAAGACATAACCATATTTGTTGATGAAAATAGCACTGGTAATATCTGTGTTTAGCAGGTTTGCCTGCGTAATCTGCTGTCGTATCATGGCGAGGTCCGAAGCATACTTCGACGAAGGAGAGGAGGCACCGTAATCGGTGTTCAAGGCTCGGTTTACGTCGCTGTTGATCAGCGGTAGCGTGCTGATTCGGATGGAGTTGGAAAGTGCCTGATCGATACTGAGATTGGTCTGTGCAGCAATGCGGTCGAAGGTGTCCTGATATTTTTGGCTGAACTCTTTGGTTAAATTGGCGGAAATGATAAGTATGCAGGCGAAAACAGGCAGCAGAGCCAGCAATAGAGTGAAGAAAAAGACCTGAGTGCGGTACGAACGATTGTGAAACAGCATAGCAGTTCCTCCTTTTCATCCATTATAGCAGTCGATCAGCTGTCTGACAATCGGGAATTCTTTGGCTTTTCTGCGGGGAAATGGCAGAAAAATGCGGAGAACCCAAAATTCTGCCTATTTTTAATCCAAAGATTTTTATGTTTTTGTGCCATTTATTGCGCTATAATAGAATCAATCCAAGAAAGGGGGAAACTAAATGACAAAAATTCAAAGAGTACAGGCAGTCTTGGAGGGAAAGACGCCGGATAAAATCCCGGCGGGATTCTGGTTCCACTATCCGGGCACTCTGAGTGCCAAAGAGACAGCCGAGGAGCATCTGAAACTGTACCGCCACGCGGATCAGGATATTATGAAGATCATGCAGGACTTTATGTATCCCATCAGCGGCACGATCACGGAAGCATCCGACTGGTACAAAATCAAGTTTGAGTCGCCATCTTCGGCGGCTTTCCGCAAGCAGGCGGAGGTCATCAAGCGCATTCTGGATGATATGGGTGGCGAGGCCTATGCAGTACAGACCATGTTCGGCCCCTTTAAAGCGGCGTCCTTTGCGTTTGGAGATGCACTCCTGATGGAACATGCCAAGCTGTATCCCGATGCAGTGGCGGCGGGCGTGCATACCATTGCAGAAATGTGGGTGGAATGGGCAAACGCCTATATGGATCTGGGTGTGGACGGTATTTATTTCTCGGCGCAGTTTGGCGAGCCCGGACGTTTCACGGATGAAGAGTGGGCAAAGCTTGTGCAGCCTTCGGATCTTCTGGCACTTTCAGCGGCAGAAGAGAGAAGCGGAAAATTCAATATTCTGCATATCTGCGGCGAACCGGAATACGGCTTCAAAACGGAATTGAACCGCTTCCGGGATTATCCGGGCGCTATCGTGAACTGGTCCGTGAAGGACAACGGTTTCAGCCTGACTGAAGGAAAAAAGCTGTTTAAGCGGCCCATCCTCGGCGGACTGAACAACAAGGGAAATATCCTCAGCGGAGATGACGAGGCTATTCGCGCCGAAGTAAAGGCCTCTATTGACGGTTTTGGATCCGCCAGCATGATGATTGGTGCCGATTGCACCATTCAGGGTAAAGGGATCAGCCTTGACCGCATCAAAACCGCGGTTGAGGCGGCACACAGCTACCCAATTGTTTGATCTGGGCTTTTATGCAAAAAATATATATAAGGAGAAAACCACTATGAAAAAAAGAATCATATCTTTGCTTCTCAGTTCTGCAGTGTTTGTAAGTATGTTGGCAGCATGTGGACAGCAGGGCGGGACGTCTTCCACATCCTCCACAACCGCTGAATCCAGTACCAGCAGTCAGACAAAAGACACGGACAGCACCGCTTCCACCGATGAAATCATCGAAATCGAATTCTTCCAGCAGCAGGGTGAGGAAGCTATTCAGGCCGGATATCAGGCGATTATCGAAGATTTCGAAAAAGAGTATCCCAACATTAAAATCACGATGAATACAGTGCCGGACTCTCTGAAGGTTCTGGCTTCCCGAATCGCCACTGATGACGTACCTCCGCTGCTGACCGACTGGCCCACCCAGTCTCAGTTTAAGGAGAAGGTGCGCAACGGTTATTACATGGATCTGAGCGATCAGGAATTTCTCAGCCGTGTGAACGAATCCTATCTGGCGATGTCTCCCGCAGACGACAGCAAGTACTATGCGATGCCCTATGCCAGAAACTACATGACCGTTTTCTACAACATTCAGATGTTTGAAGAGAACAACATTGAGATTCCGGAAACCTATGACGAATTCATCAATGTCTGCAAAACCTTTAAGGAAGCCGGCATTACGCCGATCTGTCTGCCTCTGAAAGATGGCGTCGGTCATATCTTCCAGGCCACTACCGTAGCATGGAATCCCGGTGGCATTGAAACCATGGCGGAGGTTGCCGAAGGAAACGGTTCTCTGGTCGGTAACGCAGCTTTTGAAGGTTACGCGGCGAAGATGCTTGAACTGCTGGAATACGGCAACGAGGATGCTTTTGGTATGAGCGGAACCATGATGCAGGAGGCTTTTGCCAACGGTCAGTGCGCTATGATCATCGCCGGTTCTTATGCACGCGGCAATATTATTCTGGCCAACAGTGATTTCGAATTTGGTGCTTTCCCGCTGCCCGGCGACACAAGAGAGAGCACAATGGCGCTGACCGGCATCAATGCTGCACAGTGCATCTCGGCATCTGCAAGCGATGCGGAAAAAGATGCTGGCCTGAAGTTCATGGAGTACATCTCCCGCACTGAGGTTGCGCAGAAGTGGTCCGATATTTCCGGCGAGCCCTCCATCATCAACGGCACCGTTTATAATGATGCGAACTGCATGCCCATACTGGACTTCATCGACGAGACTGGTCAGGTTCACGACTGGATGGCTTCCACACTGAACAGCAATGTGGTCAATGAGCTGTACAATACGGTGCAGGCTTTCCTGCTGGACAAGCAGCCGGTTGATGAGTTCCTGAAGAACATGGATACCACAATCGAGACCGCAATGCAGTGATTAAGCCTGAAAAACTGCTCTTTTAGGTAGCTGTAAGTAAGGGCGATGATGCCGGCATTGTCGCCCTTCTTATTTATCCAAAAGCAGAAAGGAGTCCACTATGAAAAAGTCAAGCAGGGAGTCGGTTGCCGATCGGATGACCAATGTTTTGTTTACCCTTCCGGCTCTGCTTCTTTACTGCGTATTCTTTATTTATCCGGTGCTGCTCGGCATCAATTATAGCTTTACGGATTGGAACGGCATTGCCAAGAAATATACATATATCGGTTTTCAGAATTATCAGAACTTGTTTAAAAACCCGTTTTTCTGGCAATCCATGCGCATTACGCTGATGTACACGCTAATGCTGGTGGTCGGCGTCATGTTCCTGTCGCTGGTTTTGTCCCTTTCTCTCAATTCCATGAAACATTTTCAGACTTTCACAAAGTCAATCTTTTTTGTTCCGGCTATGATCGGCGGCGTTACCATAGCCCTGATTTTTGACCAGATCTATTATCGCGTAATTCCGGTTATCGGCCATGCTCTCGGCATCAGTGCTTTGTCCCAGAGTCCCCTTGCCACGACCAAAACGGCGCTGATTGCCATTGTGGCAGTGAATATTTGGCAGGCCACGGCGATGCCTACGCTGATCTTTATGGCCGGACTACAGTCTGTTCCGGGCGATCTTTACGAATCGGCCATGCTGGACGGCGCCAGTGCATGGAAGCGTTTCCGTTATATTACATTCCCTTATTTGATTCCCACCTTTACCATCAACATGGTGCTCACCATTAAAGCTGGAATCGTCACGTTCGACTATATCTGGGCGCTGACGCAGGGCGGGCCGTCCCGTTCCACGAACGTGATCGGCATTATGATCTACAACGATGCTTTCAACAACATGAAATTCTCTCTGGCAAACGCGGAATCGATGGTTTTGTTCCTCATTATTGCCGTGCTCTCTGCCATTCAGATCAAGCTCAGCAGTAAAGGCGGTGTTGACGGATGAAAAAAGAAGCGCTTGGCTGGCGGATTGCTCGGGATATTCTAATTCTATTGGGCTTTTTCATGATTCTTGCGCCCATGTATCTGGTTGTGGTCAATACCTTTAAATCTCTGGATGAAGCGGGCAAAAGCTTTTTTAGTTTGCCACAGAGTTTGGATTTTTCCAATTATGTGGAGTTGTTTACAAAGAACAATTATTGGGTTTATGTCCGCAATTCAGCGATGATCTCCATCGTGGGCATTGTGCTGGTTGTCCTTGTCAATCCGGCAGTTTCCTATGCGATTTCCCGCAACTTCAAACGGGCCTATTACAAGACCGTCTACTATCTGATTATCATTGGACTGTTTGTGCCCTTTCAGGTCATTATGCTGCCCTTGACGAAAATCATGACGGAGATGAACCTGCTGAGCCCTTTCGGCCTGATTATCCTTTACACGGCCCTGAGTCTTTCAAAAGGCGTCTTTATGTTCGTCAATTATATCCGCAGCCTGCCTTTAGAAATTGAAGAAGCAGCTCGGATTGATGGCTGCAATACTTTCCAGGTGTACAATAGGGTTGTGCTACCTTTGCTGGGGCCGATGCTGGCTACGCTGGTCGTCATGGACGCGCTGTGGTTCTGGAATGATTTCATGCTTCCACTGTTGCTTCTGAATAAATCCCGGGAGTATTGGACACTTCCGCTTTTCCAGTATAATTTCAAAACGGAGTATTCCTTTAATTACACAATGGCCTTTACCGCATATTTCATGTCCATGTTTCCAATCATTGCGGTATATTGTTTCGGGCAGAAATACATTATTTCTGGCTTGACCGCCGGTGCTGTAAAAAGCTAAAATAGAATCAAATAGCGGGAAAAGGGAGTGAGGGTTTTGAAGCTGCTGATCGTGGAGGACGAAATATACTCGCGCAAATCTCTGGTCAAACAGGTACAGGCTCTGGATGCGGCAAAGACCATGATCATACTGGAAGCCGCAGATGGTAAGGCGGCGCTGGAATTGGTGAAACGGGAGCGGCCGGAGCTGGTGCTTTCGGATATCCAGATGCCGTTCATGAACGGGCTGGAGCTACTGAAGGAGACGCGGCGGCTTTTACCGGACACTCGTGTTATCATGATCAGCGGATATGCGGAATTTGAGTTTGCCCAGCAGGCGCTCAACCTAGGCGCTATCGGCTATCTGCTCAAGCCGATCAGCGATGAGAGTCTGTGCGACTGCTTTTCGCGATTCCTGACGGAGAATTCCGGCCGTTCCGCGGCGGTGCAGGAAAAGCCCGGCGACCCGCTCGCCATCTGCCTGATCAACGCTGTCAATGAGAACAAGCTGGATGATGCCTATGTGATGCAGCAGTCTTTTTCCCGCATCTTCGTGCCGTTCCGCGTGGTGACGATCACCTTTCTGCAGGGAGACAGGCCGGAGCAGGAGAACTTTCTACAGGGACTCAACAAGGTGCTGAACAGCGCGTTGGATGTGGATTTCCGAATCCTGCCTCTGTCCTATCTTCGGTTCGAAATCGTTTTTAAGGAATCGTCCCGTATGACGGCGATGCTCAGATATCTGGCAGAATTTCTCCGGGGACAGGGGAAGAAGCATTGCTGCGGCATCAGCGCGCAGCAGCAACATCTGTCCGATTTCCTGACGGCACACACACAGGCGTGTTATGCAGAGAAATACCGGCTGCTGGAGCAGCAGGATATTTATTCCTTTGACGAGTTGCGCTGTAAACGGACGGTTCGCAGGGTTTCCTTTCAGGAAAAAGAGGAATTTGAATTTCAAATTCAGCAGGGCAAAGCGGAGGAAGCTTATCGCATTGCCTCTGAGAAGCTTCTGGAGATGCATGAGGACAGCACGCTGCAGATTGAAGCCTATGAAACTTTTTTGCTTAGGCTCCAGATGGCCATGGACGATCACGAGAAAAGCACGCTCGATTCCCTGGAACAGCAGTGGTTTCCCGTGCAGGCTTATGCGGATTTTACCGATTTGCTGGGGGACTTAAAGGCACAGATATACAAGGTGTGCGACGAAATCAGCGCAAACCGCATGGGGATAGACGGCAATGTGTCGGATCAGGTGTTTGAGTATATTCAGCAGAATTACAGCAAGGATTTTTCCCTGAAGGATCTGGCTAAAAAGGTGTTCTACATGAATCCCAGCTATTTAAGTTATCTGATCCGCAAGAAGACCGGAAAGACTTACAGCAGCTATCTGAAGGAGATTCGCATCTCTCATGCGAAGGAGCTGCTGCTGGACAGCCATCTTCCCATTACAGAGGTGGCTATGCTGTGCGGATACAATGATCCGTCGCAGTTTATCGCGATTTTCAAGAAAGAAACAGGCATGACGCCCAGGCGGTTCCGGGAACAGCCAGCCAGACCGGAAGCCGATGGTGGAAAATCGGAAGAAGAGTAAAGTCAATGGGAAATTGTATTTGAAAGCTTACTGCGCAAGTTATAAAATCTGAGAGCTTGCGGGAAAGGAAAACCAATATAGAATGGAGAAAGAAGCCGTGCAGGCATATCTTAGCCTGCTGAAAAAGGAAATTTCGCCGGCAATGGGATGCACAGAGCCGGCAGCAGCAGCCTTGGCGGTAGCTTATGCTGCAGACGCACTGGGAATAATGCCCGATTCTATCCGGGTCAGCGTAAGTGCATATATTTTCAAGAACGGAATGAACGTGGGAATTCCAGGCACCGGCATGGTTGGTCTGGAAATCTCGGCGGCTCTCGGGGCAATCAGCGCCGCGCCGCAAAAGCAGCTGCTTGTGCTCAACGATATATCACAGGAACAGAAGGTCTCGGCAAAGCAGATGGTAGAGGAAAAACGAGTTCGCATCGAGATTGCCGATACAGACGAAAAGCTGTATATTGAGGCGGTCTGTCAGGCTGGCGATCAGCAGGCCTCCGCGCTTCTGCTGCGCACGCATAGTGGGCTGGCCAGAATTACGAAAAACGGAGAAATACTGGTGGACAACACCGCTGCATCGGCAGATGACGGAGGGCAGACAGAGCTTCCGCCGCAGGAGCCGGAAGGTGTGACCTTGGCATCCATCGTAGATTTTGTCAGCAGTGTTCCCACAGAGGAGATTTACTTTTTGCGTGACGTTATCAGCATGAACCGTACCATCGCGGAGGAGGGCCTTACGCACGATTACGGCTTGAAAGTCGGAAAGAGCATTCTGGAAAGCAGTAAAAGAGGCTTGGTATCCGATGATCTGGCGAATTTTGCGGTGGCCTGCACAGCTGCTGCTGCGGATGCGAGAATGTCCGGATGTGAAAAGCCGGTGATGAGTACGGCGGGAAGCGGGAATCAGGGGTTGACCGCTTCTCTGCCAGTCGCGGTGATCGGTCGGGAGCTGGATCTGCCGGAGGACAAGATTCTGCACGCGCTGGCTTTGAGTATCTTGGTGACGATCCACACCAAGCAGTACATAGGGCGGCTCTCCGTGCTCTGCGGATGCTCTATCGCAGCGGCGATAGGCTCATGTTGCGGAATTATTTTCCTATTTGATGGCGAGCTCGAAAATATGGAGATCGGAATCAACAGCATGGTGGCGGATATATCCGGTGTGGTCTGTGACGGTGCCAAACCGGGCTGTGCTCTGAAAATTGCCACGGCCGTCAGTTCCGCGATCCGTTCGGCCTCTATGGCGCTGAACGGCTTGGGTGCCAATGCCCACGACGGCATTGTGACGATGGATGTGGAACAAACGCTTAAAAACCTTGGAATGCTGGGAAATGAGGGCATGCGTGCGGCAAACTCGGCCATCCTAGAAATGATGCTGCACAAATAAGGGAGTATATTATGCTGGAGCAAAAGATTGACCGGTGGATTTCGGCACATTGTGAAGAGCTACTGGAGGATATCGCGCGGCTTGTTCGGATTCCGAGTGTTTCTGTCCCAAGTGAGGGCAGCCATGTTTACGGAGATGCCTGCGCACAGGCGTTAGACACCATGCTTGCCCTTGGTAGGCAGTACGGTTTTGAAACGGAAAATGCCGGTTACCGCTGCGGTGTAATCCGGTTTGGTAGCCAAGAAAAGAGCATCGGCCTCTGGGGCCATCTGGATGTGGTTCCGGAAGGAAATGATTGGAAGGTTCCTCCGTTCGCTTGTGTGCGGGAAGGGGATTTTCTGATCGGCCGCGGGGTGCAGGACAATAAAGGCCCGTGTGTTGCCGCTCTTTATGCTATGCGGTGTATCAAGGATCTGGGCATTCCCCTACACTGCCGCGTGGAGCAGGTGGTGGGATGTGCAGAGGAAACCGGAATGGACGACGTGACTTACTATGTCCGGGAGTATCCCGTGCCGGATTTCAATTTGATCACGGATTGCGGATTCCCCGTGTGCTATGGCGAAAAGGGAATTTTGGAGGTGGAACTGCGAAGCCAGCCTCTCAGCGGTTCGGTGCTGTCCGTCGAAAGCGGAAGCGCATCTAATATCGTGCCGGATCTTGCGGTCATGCGTCTGCGGGCATCTGCGGCGGTTCTGAAAAATCTACGGCAGCTTTCCGGTGAAATTGATACAGAAATATGTGGCGATGTGGTTATTCTGACAGCTCACGGGATTGCCGGTCATGCGGCTTTTCCGAACGGCTCGGTTAATGCGGCGGCAAAGCTCTGCCGTGCTGTGTTGGATGCCGGGTTGTTGGATCCAGATGACCGCGCTGTAATTGAAAAACTGGAGACTCTGTGTGCTTCTACGGACGGCAGCGCCCTTTCGATTGCCTGCC
>ERZ894191.913-NODE-913-length-19959-cov-11.997990_pt1 | contig 19959 bp, 22 predicted proteins | sample MGYA00380282_ERZ894191 | MGnify/ENA primary metagenome ERZ894191 (study PRJEB32331, sample SAMN06328485) | human gut metagenome | biome: human gut microbiome; feature: stool | host: Homo sapiens | collected 2013-02-21 ...
TGCTGGAAAAGGAGGTTCCGCAGTTGCAGGAGATAGCGGGCAAGGTGTGGAAGAAGGAGGACGAACTGAAAGGATTGAAATCCGAGCTTGCCGCACTGGACCGAAAGATTCAGATGGAACTTATTTCTGTTATATCGGAAACTACAGCGTTAGAATTAACAGAACAGTCTGTTGGATTTATAAATAAAGAAGAACTTTCACAGAATACGGAAATCGTTTCGCAGGAAAGCTGTCGTATAACTGAAATAGCGAGAACGAATAATCATTCTATAAATACTTCTGTTATTGACTATCCAGATACTCAAATGAAAGTTAATAACCACTATAAAGGAATAAAAGTATAATAATAGAAAATGTACATCAAAGAGGGTGTACACTTTCTATTTTCTTATTGAACTTCTGAGCAAAATACTTTGAGCCTTGAAGCAAAATCGTTGTAATAGCCTTTTTGTACTTTTGCATTGTTGAAGTTGAATATGATTTATAACAATAATACAAGTAAGGTATGAAAGTAATATCCAATGAAGAATTTGGAGGCGAACGCCCTCTGTTTGAATCACACGACCTCCGTCTGGAAAACGTAATCATCCGTGCCGGAGAATCGGCTATTAAGGAATGTAGCAACATTGAAGCCGTCAATTGTACTTTTGAGGGCAACTATCCGTTTTGGCACGTCCATGGTTTCGTCATCGACCGCTGCTTCTTCGATGTGGGCGGGCGTTCGGCATTATGGTATTCCGACCACTTGAAGATGACGAACACACGCATCGACGCGCCCAAAATGTTCCGCGAAATGCACGACATCGAGATGGAGAATGTGGAGATAAACGATGCCGATGAAGTGTTTTGGCGTTGCCAAAACCTGAACATCAAAAATCTGAAGTTGCATGGCGGCACTTATCCGTTTATGTTCAGCAGCAACATCCGCATCGACGGATTGGAAAGTGACAGCAAGTACGTTTTTCAGTATGTGAAGAATGTGGAGTTGCGCAATGCCAAAATTACCACGAAAGATGCCTTCTGGGAAGTGGAGAATGTTACGATTTACGATTCCGAACTCAACGGAGAATATCTCGGTTGGCACTCACGCAACCTGCGTTTGGTGAACTGCCACATTACCGGTGAGCAGCCGCTCTGCTATGCCCATGATCTTGTGCTGGAAAATTGTACTTTTGGACCCGATTGCGACCGGGCTTTCGAATACAGTTCGGTGCAGGCTACCATCAAAGGAGCCATTGGCGGAGTGAAAAACCCTCGCACGGGCTGTATCACCGCCGAGAGCTATGGGGAGATTATCCTCGACGAGAACATCAAGGCCCCTGCCGATTGCAAGTTGAAACTTTGGGACGAGAAGACATGTTTCACCGATTGACAATCTTGGAATAGGCTGATGGGAAAAGGAAAGACCGATTACCTGTTATCGCTTATCCGCGAAGGAAAACGAATGACACTGGGGCAGCAGTTACGCCTGACTGCATACCTCAGTGTCCCTGCTATTATGGCACAAGTATCCTCCATCGCCATGCAGTATATTGATGCTTCGATGGTGGGCAGACTGGGTGCAAATGTCGCAGCATCCATCGGGCTTGTATCAACCACGACATGGTTGTTTTGGGGATTGTGCGCCGCGACAGCGACAGGCTTTTCCGTGCAGGTGGCGCATAAAATCGGGGCAGGAGATTTTACCAAGGCAAGGAAGATACTCCGCCAGGCAATTACCGCTACATCTTTGTTCGGCTCGTTGTTGGCGGTTTGGGGTGTCGCCATCAGTGGGATACTTCCCGGATGGTTGGGCGGCGATGAGGCGATACGAAGCGGTTCGTCCGCCTATTTCCTGATATTCTCGTTGTTCCTGCCCGCCTTGCAACTGAATTTCCTTGCAGGAGGCATGTTGCGGTGCAGCGGTAATATGCGCGTACCCAGTATGCTGAACATACTGATGTGTGTATTGGATGTAATATTCAACTTCTTTCTTATATTTCCTTCCCGGCAAGTGTTTTTGGGGGATTTCAAAATCCTTGTTCCCGGTGCAGGATTAGGTGTGGAAGGTGCGGCTTTAGGGACGGTGCTTGCCGAACTGGTAACAGCCGGGGCGATGATGTGGTATCTCTGCCGGCGTTCACCTATGTTGAAACTGTCCCATGAACGGGGAAGTTTTCTGCCACAGAAGAGCACGTTGCGCAAGGCTTTCCATATATCCCTGCCAATGGGATTCGAGCATATTGCCATCTGCGGGGCACAGATTATGACAACGGTCATCGTGGCACCGCTCGGCATTGTCGCCATTGCCGCCAACTCGTTTGCCATCATTGCCGAAAGCCTCTGCTATATGCCCGGCTACGGCATATCTGAGGCTGCCACGACACTGGTCGGACAGAGTCTCGGTGCGAATCGCATCCGCCTGCTCAAGCGTTTTGCCAACATTACAATCTGGTCGGGAATGCTGATTATGGGGGTTATGGGCATATTGATGTATATGTTTGCCCCTCAGATTATAGGAGTGATGACCCCTGTGGAGGAAATCCGCACATTAGGAACAGAGATCTTACGGATAGAGGCTTTTGCCGAACCGATGTTTGCCGCTTCCATAGTTGCCTACGGTGTATTTGTCGGAGTGGGTAACACGTTTGTCCCCAGCCTGATGAATTTCGGAAGCATCTGGGGTGTACGTCTGACACTGGCAGCATGGCTTGCCCCCACAATGGGGTTGCGTGGTGTGTGGCTCGCCATGTGCATCGAGCTTTGTTTCCGTGGAGCGATATTCCTTGTCAGACTATGGGGTGGTAAATGGATTTATAAATTACGGATAAAAAGATAAAATGATGAAATACGATTTTGATACAATCATCCCGCGTCGCGGGACAAACTCCTACAAGTGGGACACTCCCGAAGAAGAGAATGTGTTACCTATGTGGGTGGCCGATATGGACTTCCGCACGGCACCGGCTATTGTAGAAGCCTTGCAGGAACGGGTGGCGCACGGCATTTTCGGCTATACCAAAGTGCCCGAAGCCTATTATAATGCGGTTGTCCGTTGGTTTGGAAACCGACACCGCTGGCAGATTGACTCCCAATGGATTGTCTATACAAGCGGTGTTGTACCGGCTCTGTCGGCAGTCATCAAGGCACTGACCGATCCGGGTGACAAGGTCATTGTCCAAACTCCTGCCTATAATTGTTTCTATTCATCCATTCGTAACAACGGATGCGAGTTGTCTGCCAACAACCTGATTTATCGGGATGGCCGGTACACGATAGATTTCGACGACCTCGAAGCGAAAGCCGCTGACCCGAAAGCGAAGATTCTATTGTTGTGCAATCCTCACAATCCGGTCGGACGTGTCTGGACTCCCGAAGAACTGTGGCATATAGGTGACATCTGTCTGCGAAACGGGGTGTTCGTTGTGGCGGATGAGATTCATTGCGAGCTGACCTATAACGGACACAATTATACACCTTTTGCCTCCTTGTCTGAGCGTTTCCAGCAAAATTCCGTGACCTGTGTTTCGCCGAGCAAGGCGTTTAATCTTGCGGGATTGCAGATAGCCAATATCATTGCAGCCGATGAAGATGTGCGTAGGCGTATCGACCGCGCCATCAACATCAACGAGGTGTGCGATGTCAATCCTTTCGGTGTCATAGCTACAATGGTGGCGTACAATGAAGGTGGTGAATGGCTTGACGCCTTGCGGAAATATTTGTGGGAGAATTACGAATATCTCTGTCACTTCTTTACCGAACGATTACCGCAATACCACGTATTGCCGCTTGAAGGAACTTATTTGGTCTGGATAGATTGCCGCGCATCCGACATCGGTTCGGATGCGACTACCTTACGGCTCCAGGAAGAACAAAAGCTGATGGTAAATTCCGGTACGATGTACGGTCCCGGTGGAGAGGGTTTTATCCGGTTGAACATCGCTTGTCCACGGAAATTGTTGGCAGATGGATTGGAACGAATCACCCATATATTAAGTAAGAACTGAATGGTTATTGCAAATTTGAACCTTACAACAAATAATTTATGGATAAAAGATGCTATCTTTACATTTAAATTAAAATACAGACAACATGGAACGATTAGATGTATTCAATTGCTCGAACATACTCATAGCAAGTTATTTCACTGATGATCGTGGTTGTGCCCACGAGAACAGGGAACATACGCTTATCTATCTGTGCTCCGGCGAATTGGAAATAGAGGAACGTGGAAAGAAAACGGTTCTACACGCCGGAGAGTGTGCTTTCATGCGACGCGATAACCAGTTGTGGCTTAACAAAAAAGTAGAGGACGGGAAACCTTACCATTCTGTTGTGCTGAAATTTTCAAGACAGTTCCTGAGAGAGTTTTATCAGACACTCAACCGACAGCAGATTCCGTCGGATTCGAAGCGCGAAAAAATAAGTTTTCGTATGCTGCCGAACAACAGACCGGACATCCGTTCTCTGTTTGAATCAGTCATCCCTTATTTCAATGCCGGTGAAAAACCGTCAGACGATGTATTGAAACTGAAAATGGTAGAAGGAATCTACGTACTGCTCAACACCGACATCAACCTGTATGCTTCGCTGTTCGACTTCGTGGAACCGTGGAAAATTGATATTCTTGACTACCTGAACGAAAATTATATGTTCGACCTTTCAATGAATGAAATTGCGAGTTACACCGGGCGCAGTCTGGCTACATTCAAACGGGATTTTGCCAAAGTGAGTGACCTGACTCCACAGAAATGGATTATCAAACGTAGGTTGGAAGCTGCACACGACCTGATAAAATCAGGCAAGAAAAAAGTGACGGAAGCCTGTTTCGATGTAGGATTCAAGAACCTGTCGCATTTCTCAAAAATATATAAGGAAGCATACGGAGTAGCTCCTTCCATGTAACATTGAACTTCAAAACAAAACAGATTGAGCCTTGCAACAAAGTTGTTGTGAGGCTCAACTCGTAATTTTGCATCGTAAACAAGGTACAACAGTTTTAAATGTCGAATTAAAATTATATCGTATGAGAACAAAAAACATTTCATTAGTACTGTTACTGACTTTAATTTTTCCTGTTATGGCAAAATCACAAGTAAAAATCAAGCAGACCGCCGGACGTGATGCGCTCGGAGAATTTGCACCTGAGTTTGCACGCCTGAACGATGACGTACTGTTTGGGGAGGTATGGAGCAGAAACGATCTGCTTTCGTTGCGCGACCGCTCCATTGTAACCGTAGTTGCCTTGATGTCGCAAGGACTGACCGATTCGTCGTTCAAGTATCATCTGGAATCTGCAAAGAAGAACGGAGTGACCAAAACCGAAATGGCAGAAATCCTCACCCATGCGGCATTTTATGCCGGTTGGCCGAAAGCGTGGGCGGCATTCCGTATGGCAAAAGAGGTATGGACGGAAAGTGCAGACAGCAATGCAACCGCTTCGCTCGATGCATACGCACAGACCATTATCTTCCCGGTGGGCAAGCCCAATGACGCGTATGCCAAGTATTTCATCGGACAGAGCTATACAGCCCCAATCGTAACAGAGGGCGTGCCGGTGGTGAATGTCACTTTCGAGCCGGGATGCCGCAACAATTGGCATATACACAAAGCGACCAAAGGGGGCGGACAAACACTTGTATGTGTCGGAGGTCGCGGGTATTATCAGGAATGGGGCAAAGAGCCTGTGGAACTTCGTCCCGGTGATTCAGTATATATTCCGGCAGGCGTGAAACACTGGCACGGGGCTGCACCCGACAGTTGGTTTTCCCACCTTGCAATAGAAGTTCCCGGCGAAAACAGCAGCAACGAATGGCTTGAGCCTGTAAGTGATAAAGAATATTCAAAATTAAAATAAGATGAAACATATAATATTGATAATTATGAGCCTTATCGGTTTCAGCGGTGCGGCAAATGCGCAGCAACAAGTCACGGACACCAATGCGTCATCGGGCAAGAAAATCCTTGTCGCCTATTTCTCCTGTACCGGAACAACTGAAAAAGTAGCAGATGTCATTGCCAAAGCAACAGGCGGCAAACTTTACCGGATAACTCCCGCTAAATCCTACACATCAGCCGACCTCGATTGGAACAACAAGAAAAGCCGAAGCTCGGTTGAAATGACGACCGAAAACTCACGCCCGGAATTGGGCGGTGAATCTGTTATCCCGAATGATTACGACGTAATATTCGTGGGGTATCCTATCTGGTGGGACTTATGTCCGCGTCCGGTCAATACGTTCCTTGAAAAATACGACTTTTCCGGTAAAACCATCATTCCGTTCGCCACTTCCGGCGGAAGTTCGATAACGGGCAGTGTAAAACAACTCAAAAAACTCTACCCGAAAATCGTGTGGAAAGAGGGCAGGCTGCTTAACGGAAGTGTAAAGCAAGCCGGAGAATGGGCGAAACAAGCAAGTAAGTAAGTTTATGGAAGAGTTGAGAATCGACTGTCGGAATCAGACGGCAGAGGAACTGGCAAAAGCAAAGGAGTTGCGACAAAATATCTTCCGATTGAACCATACGATGCTAGATACCGAAGAGTACGATGAACTGTTGTATAAGGTGTTCCCGAATCTCGGTGAGGGATGTCACATCGAAACTCCGTTTTCGGGTGTCCGGACTGCCAACGTGAAATTCGGGAACAATGTAATCATTATGCCCGGTTGTCTGATGATGTCGGCAGGAGGAATTACTATTGACGATAACGTCCAGATAGCCGCAAATGTTCAACTTATTACCAATAACCATGATTTGGGAAATAGGTCGGTAATTATCTGCAAGCCTATACATATCTGCCAATGGGCGTGGATCGGAGCCGGCGCAACCATTCTTCCGGGTGTTACCGTCGGTGAGAATGCGGTGGTCGGAGCTGGCAGTGTCGTAACGCACGATGTAGAGCCTGACACTATTGTTGCCGGAAATCCCGCCAGAGTGATCAGGCATATACCCCTCCCCGGCATGTAATTTTAACGGAGTGAACCTCATAACAAAGGAGATTGAGCCTCGCAGCAAAGCCGTTGTGAGGCTCTCTTTTTACCTTTGCACCAGAACATTAAACAACAGAATCATGGAAACAATGAATGAAAAAGTAGCAATGGTAACGGGAGCAGCAGCCGGTATCGGACTGGCAGCAGCCGAAGCATTTGCAAAGGCTGGTGCAACCGTTATATTAGTGGACATCAACGAGCCTAAAGAGCAAGTTGAAAGGTTAAATTCAGAGGGTTACAAGGCAGTGGCGTACCGTTGTGATGTATCCGACACGCAAGCAGTAAAAGAAATGGTCGATTGGATTGTAACTACTTACGGTCGATTGGATGCCGCACTGAACAATGCCGGCATACAGACCCCGCAACGGCCTATGGCAGAAATTACCGATGAGGAGTTCGACCGTACGGTAGCCGTTGATTTGAAAGGGGTATGGAATTGTATGCGTTACGAGATTATCCAAATGCTGAAACAAGGCGGTGGTGCAATTGTAAACACTTCGTCGCAAGGCGGTGTTACGGGTTTCCCCGGACAAGCTGCTTATATTGCCTGTAAACACGCGGTAATTGGTCTGACCCGCACGGCTGCCATCGACTATGCGGCAAAAGGGATTCGTATAAATGCCATTTGCCCCGGAGTAATCCGAACCCCGATGGCTGAAGAACTGATACGCCGTAATCCCGATTTGGAAAAAGAATTGGTACGGGATATTCCGGCTGGACGGCTTGGTAAACCGAAAGAGATAGCCAATGCCGTATTGTGGCTTTGTTCTCCACAGGCAAGTTTCGTGGATGGACATGCCCTTTTGGTCGATGGAGCATTTTCTATTCATTAAATCACAAATCATTAAATATAAAATTATGGAAGAGAACAATAAAATGAATATCAGCCGCCGCGGGTTCTTGAAGACCGCAGCATTGGCAGGTGCGGCATTGGCTATGCCGTCGGGATTGAGCAACGTGTTTGCATCAGAACAAAGAACTACAGGAGCTACCGATAATAATAGTAGTGCAGCCCATATTAAAGGACACCGTGTATTGGGTACGGGCAAAGCCGCTTTTGAAGTATCGGCACTCGGATTTGGTGTAATGGGAATGACCTACAACCGCAGTCAGCACCCCGACAAGAAGCAGTGCATCCGCCTGTTGCACGAGGCTGTAGATCGTGGCGTGACGCTCTTTGACACCGCTATCATCTATGGACCTTTGAACAATGAAGAACTGGCGGGCGAGGCATTGTCGGAGTTCAAGAACCTCATCAGCGTAACCACCAAGTTCGGCCACGAAGTCGTCAATGGCAAGGGCACCGGCCGTCAGGACAGTCGTCCGGCTACCGTCCGCCGCTATTGCGAAGAATCGCTCCGCCGCCTGAAGCTCGACTCCCTGCCGATGTTCTACCAGCACCGTGCCGACCCGAATACTCCGGCAGAAGAGGTGGCGTCAACGATAGCCGATCTTATCAAAGAGGGCAAGGTGCAGCGCTGGGGAATGTGCGAAGTCAGTGCCGAGACCATACGAAAGGCCCACGCCATCTGCCCATTGACGGCCATCCAGAGCGAATACCACCTGATGCACCGTCTGGTGGAAGAGAACGGAGTATTGGATGTTTGTCGTGAACTGGGTATCGGTTTCGTGCCGTACAGCCCTATCAACCGTGGTTTCCTCGGCGGCTGCATCAACGAATACACGTTATTCGACCCGAATAACGACAACCGCCAGACTTTGCCGCGTTTTCAGCCGGAGGCAATGCGTGCAAACACCCGCATCGTGAATGTTCTGCAAGACTTCGGGCGTACCCGAGGTATGACATCTTCACAGGTGGCTCTCGGCTGGCTGCTCCAGAAAGCCCCATGGATTGTGCCTATTCCGGGAACAACGAAGCTGTCACACTTGGAGGAAAATCTCCGCACAATGGAGTTTGCCCTTTCTTCCGAAGAATGGAAAGAACTGGAAGCGAAAGTTGCCGCCATTCCCGTGGTAGGAGACAGATACAATGCCGAACAGCAGAGACAAGTAGGACGATAAGAATAACCAGTTAAAGCAATAAAGAAAATGAAACCATACATTATCAGTCACATGATGACTTCTGTCGATGGTCGCATCGACTGCCCGATGGTAGGACAACTGAGCACGGATGAATATTACATCGCACTGGAGCGGCTCGGTGCCTGTTCGAAATTGTCAGGACGTGTAACCACCGCCCTCGAATGTACTGCCGTCAAGGAAGAAAACTCCCCGATGGAAGGAAATCCGATAGGCCATACTTCTGTATATGTAGCCAAACAGTCGGATGAATATACCATTATTGTGGATACCCACGGAAAACTGCGTTGGCAGTCGAACGAAGCAGACGGGCATCCGCTCATCTGTATCGTCAGCGAACAGATTTCTGAAAAGTATCTTGACCATCTCCGTGAATTAGGCATTTCGTGGATTGCCGTCGGTAAAGAACGCATCGACTTGCGTCAGGCCGTGGAATTGCTTAACGAGCATTTCGGAGTAAAGCGTCTGGCAATTGTCGGAGGCGGACACATCTGCGGGGGCTTTTTGGAAGCCGGACTTATTGATGAGGTCAGCATAATGGTAGCTCCGGGCATTGACGGACGCAAAGGGCAGACGGCCGTTTTCGATGGAATATCCCATACGGAATGCGCCCCGTACAAACTGAAATTGGAAAGTGTAGAACAATGGGAAACAGACATAGTCTGGCTTCGCTACAAAGTAAAATGATTATGAAACTGCAAGTAATAGCCATACTGACATTCTTAACTCTTACGAATGTCATGGCACAAAAAACAACAAGAACAGATATGGAAACATTGGAATTAACGCAAGAGTGGGACAAGACTTTCCCGAAGAGCGATAAAGTGGAACACACCAAAATCACCTTCTACAACCGCTATGGCATCACTCTGGCCGCCGACCTCTATAAACCGAAGGATGCACAGGGACACTTGGCTGCCATTGCTGTCAGCGGTCCTTACGGGGCTGTGAAAGAACAGGTGTCGGGACGTTATGCCCAGACACTTGCCGAACGCGGCTTTCTGACCATCGCTTTCGACCCTTCCTATTACGGCGAAAGCGGTGGCACGCCCCGTTATCTTACATCACCCGAAATCAGCACTGAGGATTTCAGTGCGGCAGTCGATTACCTTACCACTCGCGAAGATGTCGATGCGGAACGTATCGGTATTCTCGGCATCTGCGGTTGGGGCGGATTTGCTCTGAATGCGGCTGCCAACGACCCTCGCATCAAGGCTACAGTAACATCTACCATGTACGATATGAGCCGCGTAAATGCCAACGGGTATTTTGATGCCAATAACAATGCGGAAGCACGATATAAACTCCGCCGACAGTTGAACGAACTCCGCACTGTGGCATACCGAACCGGCAACAACGAGCGCGACGGCGGTGTGCTCGACCCCCTGCCCGATGATGCCCCGCAATTCGTCAAGGAATATCACGACTATTACAAGACTGAACGGGGCTATCACCGTCGTTCTCCGAACTCCAACGAGGGAATTACGAAAACCAGTGTCTTGTCGTTCATCAATATGCCTTTGCTCACCTACATAGACGAGATACGCAGTGCCGTTCTGATGATACACGGAGAGAGGGCCCATTCACGCTATTTCAGTGAGGATGCCTACAAACGACTGACTACCGAAAACAAGGAACTGCTGATTATTCCCGAAGCCAACCACGTAGATTTGTACGATAACCTTGACGTCATCCCCTTTGATAAGATAGACGGATTCTTCAAGGATGCGTTAAAGTAGAAACACTTTTCAGAAAGCCGTTAAAGAAGCAATGAACAAGGAAATGGATATAAAAGATATGGCTCCCGTAAAGACTTCGGAACGCCATATTATCCTCGATGCTCTAAGGGGATTTGCGTTGCTGGGAATCTGCCTTGCCAATTTCCCGGAATTTTCACTTTATACTTTTCAAAAACCGGAGATTGTGGCATATATGCCCACAGCGGGAATTGATAAAATAGTCCGATTTCTACAATATCTTTTTGTGGACGGAAAGTTCTACACCATATTCTCATTGCTGTTCGGTATAGGATTCTCAATCATTATCGACCACGCAGCCCAAAAGGGAGCAGACGGGTTCCGTATCTTTTATCGGCGAATGATTGTGTTGGCAGCAATCGGTTCCCTGCACCTGATGTTTATTTGGAGTGGCGATATCCTGTTGTTATATGCCTTGCTGGGTATGCTGCTTCCCCTTTTTCGACACGCTTCGGACAAGGGGCTACTTGGGACTTCTGCAGTCCTGTTGCTTTTTCCCATCCTTGTAGATGGGTTGTCCACTACATTCGGGGTGTCCCTGTCTGCTCCCGCTGTGCAGATGCAATGGCACTACTGTGACCTATACGGCATAACGAAAGATAATTTCGGGACATGGCTACGTGATGCAGAAAGTTATGAGGCTGTTTTTCAATTTCTGATACAAGGAGCATGTGTGCGTTTGCAGGAATTTATAGATGGTAACCGTTATTTTAAGGTGTTTGGGCTGTTCCTGTTGGGCTTCTACATCGGGCGCAAGCAAATATATGCGAACCTTGAAGCGAACCGGACTCTTTTGAAAAAAATGGCTGCATACGGTTTCCTGCTGGGCCTTCCGCTGTCGCTTCTCTATGCTTGGGATTCCGTAACCGGACATCCTTTCGGAACGGCTGTGCATACCGCCCTTTATACGGTGAGTGTTTATCCTTTAGGTTTTGCCTATGTTTCCGCTATCTGTCTCCTGTACCTGCATGGTAGAGAGTGGCGCTTGTGGCGCTGTCTCGCCGCTCCGGGGAGAATGGCTCTGACTAATTACATCTGGCAGTCGGTATGTGGCATGATTCTTTTCTACGGTATCGGTTTCGGCCTGGGAGCCAGTGCGGGATTGATTGACACGGAACTGATTGCAGCTGCCATCTTCCTTCTCCAAATGGTATTCAGTCTTTTATGGCTGTCTTGTTTCCGTTTCGGACCAATAGAATGGTTCTGGAGAATGTTGACTTACAGGAAGATATTAAGAATAAAATTATAACAGTATTATCTTAAAAACAAATAACAGTATGGATAAAAGAAAATTAGGACAATTAGAAGTATCTCCTATAGGAATGGGATGTATGGGATTCAGCCACGGTTATGGCAAAGCCCCGTCGGAAGAATACTCGATAGAAGCAATCCGAAAGGCATACTCTTTCGGATGCACACTCTTCGATACGGCAGAGGTATATGGCACGGAGCAATTTTATGCTGGACATAACGAGGAGGTGGTAGGCAAAGCTGTTGAGCCATTCCGCAAGGAAGCCATACTTGCCACGAAATTCCATTTGGGAGAAATTTCAGAGTTGGATGAAGCCCATCTTTATTCGGAAATACGACGGCATCTCGAAGATTCTATGACCAGATTGCGCACGGATTATATCGATCTGTATTATCTGCACCGTATTAGCGAAGCAATCCGGCTTGAAGATGTGGCAATCGTTATGGGAAGGCTTATCCGTGAAGGCATGATACGGGGTTGGGGCTTGTCGCAAGTATCGGCAGAACAAATCCAAACGGCACATACAATTACACCCTTGTCTGCTGTCCAAAACATTTATTCTATGGTGGAACGCGACTGCGAGACGGAGATTTTCCCGGTATGCCTCGAAAATGGAATCGGAGTCGTACCGTTCTCGCCGATTGCAAGCGGATTTCTTTCGGGTAAGGTAACAGCGCAAGAACAGTTCGGATTTGATGACGTTCGGAAGTTCGTTCCCCAATTATCAAAAGAGAATATAGAAGCCAACCAGCCTATACTCGACCTGCTGCATCGGTTCGCTGTGGAGAAGAACGCCACCAACGCTCAAATATCGCTTGCATGGATGCTTCATAAATACCCCAATGTTATTCCTATTCCCGGTTCCAAGAATCAGGAAAGGATTTTGGAGAATCTGGGGGCTTGGAATGTAGCTCTTTCCAATGAGGAATTTCGACAGTTGCAATCAGCGTTGGATACATGCGAGGTACACGGCCATCGTGGATGCGTGGAAACAGAACAGACAAGTTTCGGTAAACAATGGAATGAAGAAAAATAAGAAGTGAACTTTCAGACAAAGTACATTGAGCCTCGCAGCAAATACGTTGCGGGGCTTTACATTTACCTTTGCATCAGAATAATAACTAAAAAAGAAACATATATGAAAAAGAAGATTTTACTTCTATTAGCATGGCTTATGTTAGTCGTAACGGGTTGCTCCGCAGATGAACCGCAAACAGAATTGCCGGATACTCCACCTGAAGAAAAACCCGAAGAACCGCTTGAACCCTCTGGCGACAAGAAGGTTTTAGTCGTCTATTTCTCCCACACCGGGAATACCCGGACTATCGCTGGATACATTCACGAAACGGTAAAGAGTGATCTTGTGGAAATCAAAACCGTCGATACTTATACCGACGATTATGACACACTGTTGGCGCAAGTCCGCAAAGAAGTGGCAGATGAATATTGTCCTCCTTTGAGTACAACTGTAGAGAACATCTCTTCGTATGACATCATTTTCATCGGCTATCCGATTTGGGTGGAAACTGCCGCGCCACCAGTCTGTTCTTTTTTGACCATGCACGACCTTGCCGGAAAAACCGTCGTTCCGTTCTGCACGAGCGGAACTAGTTCTGCCGAGGCAAGCTACAGGCTCGTCCGTTCGCTTTGCCCACAATCGGAAGTGTTGGAGGGCATACAAATCCATCGTGGAACATACAACACGGCATACGACCGTGTTATCGCATGGTTGCAGAAACTCGGCATTGTTGAACTGAATAATAAAAGCAATGATGAAAAATAGACAAGACTTGTCGCGTCGTGATTTTATTCGTAACTCTATGATGGCAGGAGGAGCCATGCTACTTTCGGGAGTGCTGCTGGCGCAGGCACAAACACAGTTGCTCTCTGTGGATGAGAACCCGGATTCGCCTAAGGCCGATGATCTGTTGCGAGGTGTCAGCGACATCCACCTGCACGCAGCTCCCGATTCCAAAGCCCGTTTGGGAAATGAACTGGAGTTCGCCCGTGTCGCCCGTGCTGCCGGTTATAAATCCCTACTGTTCAAGTCCAACGATTTCAGTTGCCACGACCGTGCCTATCTGATTCGTCAGGAACTGCCCGATTTTGAGGTGTTCGGTAGTCTGTGCATGAACCGTGTACATGGGGACAAGGTGAATGTGTTTGCGGCAGAAAAGGCCGTGGCCACAACCGACAATCTTTGCCGCTGCATCTGGATGCCGACGCAGGATGCGGTCTATCAGAATATTCGGTATCATGGAAAAAAAGAGGGTATTCCCGTGTTGGATGACAATGGGCATGTCCTGCCGGAAGTCGTGCGGGTAATGGAAATATGTGCCGAGGCGAATATCATTTTCGCAACCGGGCACTCTTCTCACGAAGAAAGCATCACGCTGGCCCGCAAAGCCCGTGAAGTCGGTGTAAAGAAATTTGTTGTAACCCATGCCAATTCCGGCATTTGGAAAATGACGCACGACCAAATCAAGCAGTGTATTGACCTCGGTGCATGGATGGAATACAGTTACATTACCAATCTGTGGGGGCCTGGCACGGGATTGCCCGATTTCGAACGGATGGGTGATAAGGAATTTGCAGACTTTGCCCGTATCGCTCCGGAGCGTAGCGTTATAACAACCGATCTCGGTCAGGTAGGAATGCCCCATCCGGTTGAAGGTATGCGTCGCTGTATTCTCGCGTTGCTTGAAAACGGCCTTTCACAAAAACAGGTGGATTATATGGTACGTACCAATCCTTCACGGTTGGTAGGACTTTCAACATTATAATAAATCATGAATGTGGAACAGAACATATATTTTTTCGGAACGATAGATACGGTATCCCACGCCTATCATATTTTCCAGAATCATACACTGGTCTTTTTATATGGCGGGCGGTTGCATTTGCGTAACCAATGCGGTGAAACGTTGAGTATTGAAAGCGGAGACAGTGCGTTCATCGGCAGGGACAGCTACTCGCATCTTTATGCCGAACCGGAAGGCAATAACCCCTGCCGGGTATTGTTCTTTTCTATCCCACGAGAATTTCTGTGTGAATATTACCAGACATTACCTGCATCCGACCGTGAATTGTCGGTAGCGGAATTATCGGCATTGCATCGTTTGGAGCAGACTCCGGACATAGAAAGTCTTTACCTTTCATGGATGCCTTACATTCAAGAAAAACAGGAACTTTCGGATGAAGTGTTACGGTTGAAAATGACAGAAACGGTTCAGGCACTGCTGAATACAACAAAAAAATACATTCCAATTCTGTTCGATTTTGCGGGAGAATGCCGGATGAATGTGTTTGATTTGCTTCGAAAGCCTGCGGAGAGGGAGATAAAATGGCAAGAATTGAAATTGAGCCTGACAGCAAATTAAGTTGAACTTTATAGCAAAGTTCGGTTGTTGCTTTCCCTGTAATTTTGCAATATGAATCAAATCAATAAGAAACAAGTTATGCGTAAGAAAAGTTTTTTGTCATTTATCATCATGCTACTGTTCGCCACAACTTCGTGCAGTAGCGACGAACCGGCAATTACAGAGCCGGGAGGCAGCCTTTCCAGTGATGCCGGAAAAACGTTGATTGTCTATTTCTCATGGGGTGGCAACACCCGGACAGTCGCCAACCATATCCACGACCTTATAGGTGGTGACATCGTAGAAGTGGAGACGGTTATTCCTTATCCCGATTCTTACGAGGAGGTAATACAAATTGCCCCCGGAGAGTTGGAGAGCGATTATCGCCCGGAATTGAAAACAAAGGTGGAGAACATGGACGAGTACGACACGCTGATTGTCGGAACCCCCATCTGGGGCGGGCATCTTACCCCGGCCATGAAGAGCTTTCTGGCAAGTTATGACCTGTCCGGCAAAGCCATAGCCCCATTCTGCACACACGGAGGCAGTGGTACAGCCCAAAGTGTCAATGATATTCGTTCCGTATGTCCCAATTCTACAATACTCAGTAGTCTGGCAGTGTATGGCAGCAGGGCCGAAAGTTCCCGTGCAGATGTGGAAAGATGGCTCGAACAAATAGGAATTATAAAAAACAACTGATATTAACTCATTTAACAAGTAAGAAGCGTTATGAAAAAGTACCTGTATCTATTATTTGCCGCTTTTGTAGCGGTGGGGTTGAGCGCCTGCTCTCCCGATGACAACGAACCTGATGGGCCGGAAACCGAAATCCCGGATACGCCGGAACATCCGGATGATGGCAATGAACCGGAAAATCCGGACAATCCCGATAATCCCAATCCCAACCCTACGGGCAAGACACTGATCGTGTATTACAGTTTTACGAATAATATACATACCATCGCTACTGACTTGAAGACGCAAATCGAAGATGCGGATATGATCAGAGTGGAACCAGCCGAAGAAGGTCTTGACTATGCTGCCAACAATTATGCCATCGGAAGTGCACTGATTCAGGCAATCAGGAACAATCCGAACGATGCGGCATCTTATCCTGAAATCAAACCAGTGGAAGTTAACATTGCCGATTACGACAGGATTATCGTAGGAGCACCGCTTTGGTGGAGCAATATGGCAGCCCCGCTGCAAACATTCCTTTTCCACCACGGCGATGAAATGAAAGGAAAAGACATCGGTCTGATAGTATCAAGTTCAAGCAGTGGAATCAGCGGAGTCGAGGCAGATGCCAAACGGCTTATCCCGGAAGGTAATTTCCTTGAACCGAGCCTGTGGATACGTTCCTCACAAACTTCCAACTGTCATTCATTAATAGCCGACTGGCTGAATAAAATCAACTGATTATGAAACGCTTGTTTATATCACTATTACTGATTCTTCCGGTAATGACTTTTGCCGGATGCAGCGAAGACCCTGACAGTCAGGGAACTGAAATACCTGACAATCCCAACAATCCGGGGAATGACGATGATGATTCCGGTACGGTCACGCCCGGCAACGGTAAAATCCTTATCGCATGGTTCAGTCGTTGGGGAAATACCAATTATCCTTCTGATGTGGATGCTTCGACCGGAGCTAGCATTATCATCGACAAAGGTACGCGGAGAGGCACGACTGAAATAGTCGCCCGATATATTCAGACTTCCGTCGGCGGTGATTTGCACTTGATAGAAACCTCCAATCCATACCCAACGGAGTTTGACGATGTCCGTGACCAGAATCATCAGGAACAATCCGATGGCACACTTCCTGCCCTCAAACAGCGTATCGAGAATATCGACCAATACGATATAGTCTTTATTGGCTACCCGAATTGGGCGTTGGATGTGCCGCAGCCAATACTGTCGTTTTTGAAGTCATACGATTTCGCCGGTAAGACGGTAGTTCCATTCTGCACCCATGACGGTTACGGAGCCGGCCGAACATACACTTCTGTCAGAAATGCCGTGCCGGGAGCGACTGTCTTGGAAGGCATTGCCATCGAAGCCACTGAAGTTCCGTCTTCGGAAACACAAGTTCAAAATTGGCTCAAGGAAATCGGCATCGAGCGAGAAGAACCGCAAGGACAGTCAATAACTGTCACAGCCGGAGATCGAACATTCACAGGAACATGGCTTGATACTCCGTTGGCAAACGAAATCAGAGGCATGTTTCCTCTGAAAGCCACTTTGGGACGGTATGGCGAACGCGAATACTACGGCTCGATGCCACAACGCCCCACCAATACCGAAGAGGGACAGCTCCACTTTGAGAATGGCGACATTACCTACTGTCCGTCAAACAATACGATAGCTATCTTCTATGCCAAAGCCGATGACCCCGACATGGGACAATTGGGCATGAGGGTTATCCCGATAGGGAAGGTTACTTCCGACTTGGGAACTTTCGACGAAATGGAGAGCCGACTGGAATTTACATTTGACAATTCTAAATAAGACAACATCATGACACCATTATTTATCGGCGGGATAGGTATGCAAGAAGTGCTACTGCTCGCGTTGGTTGTACTGCTGTTTTTCGGCGGCAAGAAAATACCCGAACTGATGAAAGGCATCGGTAAAGGCGTGCGTTCATTCAAGGATGGAATGAACAATGTCGAGAAAGAGATAGACGAAATCAAAGATACTGAACGAAAGGAATAACCGTATGGCAACCGAAACGAACACACAATCCTTCTGGGAGCATTTGGACGTGCTACGGACGGCAATCATGAAGATTGTCGCCGTGGCAGTCGTGTTCGGCATTGCGGCGTTCTTCTTCAAGGAACAATTGTTCGATGTTGTGCTTGCCCCGAAAGACGACAAATTCATAACCTATCGACTGCTTAACAGGATAGCAGCATGGGCAGGCGGAAGTATGGACTCGTTCTCCATCAGGCTTATCAATACAGGATTGGCGCAGCAGTTCATCATTCACATGAAGATGGCATTGTGTGCCGGTGTGTTGTGTGCCTCTCCTTACATACTTTACCAACTGTTCCGGTTCGTATCTCCTGCTCTTTATGACAATGAACGGAAGTATGTAACCCGAATGGTTGGAGGCGGCTATGCCATGTTCAGTTTGGGAGTACTGGTCAGTTATTTCCTGATTTTTCCGTTGACATTTCGATTCTTGGGTACTTACCAAGTTAGCGGCGATGTGGATAATCTCATCACGCTTGACTCGTATATCTCAACACTTGTGATGATGTGCCTTGCAATGGGTATTGTTTTCGAGATACCGATACTCTCGTGGCTGTTCTCTAAATTGGGCTTTCTGTCAGCGGATTTCATGCGCAAGTATCGTAAACACGCCATTGTGATTATCCTTGTAGTTGCCGCGATTATCACGCCGACTTCGGACGTGTTCACGCTTTCGTTGGTGGCATTTCCAATGTGGATACTCTATGAAGTGAGTATATGGATTGTAAAAAACTCAAAGATGAATGAAGATTCTTTTGCAGCATAAAATATTTGTAGGATACATCCTCCTGATGGCGATCATCGACAGCATGGTCGCCATCGTTCTCCATGAGCGTAACCGGGTACAGAAGATAGAAGACAAATCAATCGCCATTTTCCAGACCCAGCATGACATCAACACTGCCCACCGATATGTTACTGTATTGGTAACTTATGGCGAATCCGTCTTGGTATGGGATAATGAAGACACTCTGGCATACCGGAAATGTCGTGTTCAGACTGATTCCATGCTGCAAGTCTTACGCGTACAATGCGAGGATTTTATACGACCCGCTCAGATTGATTCGTTCCGTACATTGTTAGCCGCCAAAGAAGAGCATCTGTTTCAAATAATGGAAGCCTCACGGAAACAAAGGCAGACCGACAGCCTTCTGTTCAACCAGAAACCGATCGTAACCATACACACGACAACAAAGACCGTTACCCGCAAGAAGAAAGGCATAGCCGGATTTTTCGGTGGTAAGGAAACCGTACAGCTGCCAGTCACGACTCGGCAGACCACATTGGATAAAAAACTAATTTCTCAGATAAACAGACAGCAACGTGATATAGAAGCCTATACAGACAGCTTGCGGTTATGTAACAAGGAACTCAACCGGAAACTGCGCTTGCTGATTACAAATCTGGACGAACAGACATGGCTCGCCTTCCGAAACAAGGAGGCACGTCTAAAAGCATCCTACGAACGTTCTACCGTTATCATTTCCGGCTTGATTGTATTCTCGATTATCCTGTTGGTTGTCTTTTATCTTGTCATACAACGGGATATAAAGAAGAAGGTATTGGCAAGAAAAGAGAGGGAACGGTTGATAAACAAATTGAACCTGAGCGTTGAACAAAACGAGGCACTGATCGCCTCACGCAAGAAAGCGGTGCATACAGTCGCTCATGAGCTGCACACCCCGCTGAACGCCATTATGGGCTACACCGGGCTGATAGAGAAAGAGCACGATCCGGAGAAAACCGCAAAATACATACGGAACATCCGTCAGTCTTCAGACCGTATGCGAGGAATGCTCAACACGCTGCTTGACTTCTTCCGGC
>ERZ894191.933-NODE-933-length-19521-cov-10.047416_pt1 | contig 19521 bp, 7 predicted proteins | sample MGYA00380282_ERZ894191 | MGnify/ENA primary metagenome ERZ894191 (study PRJEB32331, sample SAMN06328485) | human gut metagenome | biome: human gut microbiome; feature: stool | host: Homo sapiens | collected 2013-02-21 ...
TGCTTATCGTCAGATGAAAACTGCTGTGCGAGCCAGTTTGCTGCATCGTTAATAGCAGCGGCAGCATTTCTCAACTCTTCGATGGTCATAGCCATATCGTTAATTTTTGACATTTGTGTTTTTAACTCTTCATCAGAGCCTGTTATATTTCCATTTTTCCCCCAAATATTTTTCCATTTACAACTTGTGTCTCCTAAATTTAAACTTTGATCATAATTACAACCAAAATATCTTGCAGACCCATTTGATGTAACTCCTGCATAATATGAAGTATCCGAACTATGATATATTTTTCTTACATATAAATCATTATAATCAACAGAAATAGTAGTTCCGGAAATAGAAATGCCCGAACCAGCATAATAAGTTGTTCCACCACCAGAACCTTTAGGAGCAAAATTATTAGATACCCAACTTGTAGTAGCATATCCATAAAGAGATTGATGCTGAGTTAAATATCCTTTCCCAGTTACCCAGTCTTGTGTTGCAAGGTTATAATTCGTAAATCCAGAACTACGTGTAGTTCCATCAATTTTAAGACTGATTGAACCACCGCCTGTAGAAATCTTATTTCCATATTCATCATAGTAATTTTTAGCATATACAGCATTCCAAGGAGCATCTGTACTTCCGAGGTTACAAGTTCCGCCTTTTTCCAACGAATATGTATCAACATCTGTATAGCTAGTTGATGTTTTTAATTTATATGGAGTTAATGCGGGTGTACCATCGTTATTAATTGCAACCCACATATTATGATTACTATTCATAATTACGGTATGACAATGACCAAATCCTTTATAATCTACAGGAGAACTGTTATTCAACTTAGAATGGGAATGTGATCGTGCAGCGATCCCTAAATTAGATAATGTATTATTTCCGCTTGCCAATTCAACATTATTAATTTTAGGTTTATTTGTAAGTCCATTATAATTAGTTGTGCCGCCTTCACCTAAATTAGCCAGTGAAGTATAAGTTTTTTTATCACCAGTAAGATAAATAGCATCTACATAAATACATGCATATGGATTAGCTGTTGCTCCAATGCTTATCTGAGAAGTAGTATCTTTAGTTTTACTTACTGTAATATTACCATATGCATCGGTTTCAGTTGATAACAAATATGGTAATAAACTAATAGATAACATTCCTGTAGTCGTACTTTCCATACCTACTGCAAAGTTACCGTTTTTATAAGGAAGAATAGTGTGATGATGATTATAACCATTAAAGTCAAATGTGTCTGTTGGTTTCCACATAATTGATTTATATGGCACTCCTTTATACTGTCCTAATGAATCAGTAATATTAAGTTTATTAACATTTAACCATCCATTTGTATTAATATCATCTGCAATTAATGTTAGAACTCTTGCGCCTTGTTCTTTTATCAGAAGCATTCCATGCATTTTTGAAGAGTCTAAAGATGAATCTATCAACCCAAATCCAATTTGAGTTGTATTAGTTCCCCAGTCAAATGCAGTAATTACTTGTACTGAATCAGTTGGTTCACCAGTTCCAACATCGTTATAATAAATAGAATATGATTGCTTTGCAGTAATAGATGTAGCAATAACACTACCTGTAAAACTTCCAGTTGCACCAGAAAGTTCTCCAGAAAAACTACCTCTTGCAGCTTTTAATTCTCCAGAAAAGCTACCTGTTGCTGCAACTAATTCACCAGAAAAGCTACCTGTTGCTGCAACTAATTCACCAGAAAAACTTCCGGTAACAGCTGATAGTTTACCACCAAAAGTTGCATTCCCTTGATTATCTACATTTAACTGATTGCCAAGTTTTAAACCATCAGGATTTAAACTTATGGATCCGTCTCTGTTGCTTAATGAATTTGCAGATATATTCCAACCGCCAATAGTTCCTCCATCAGCGTAAATAGTTCCTGAGAATGTACCAGAGTTAGCATAAAGCTTACCATTTGAATCAACTCTGAAGTTTCCACTACCAAGAGCAATTCCGTCTGTACCAATATATACATTTTTATCCTTTGATACTGATGTTGGTTGTTCAGGAAGGCTATCCATACCAGAATACAATTTTCCCGCTTCAATATGGAAACCGCCAATACCACCAATATAACCTTTATTAGCTATAATGGTTCCCTCAACAGTGCTGTCACCACGAATATAAGCATTACCATTAGAATCAACAGCAAAATTTTTACCTTTAATAGCACCGTTTTCTGATAAATCAAACCAGATACCTTTTAGTGAATAATTAGATGTCAGATCATCTTCAAATATTTTTGATCTGATTGCATCAACTTTAATAGAATCAGCAGTAATAGTATTGGTTTCAATAATACCACCGTCGATTTTAGTTTTACCTGGTCCAGTGTGTGTATTCATTGCAGTGATAATACCATTAATGTCAATGGTGCTGGCATCAATGCTAATATGGTCAGAAATCATCTGAATAAATTTATCAGTAACTGTGAACTCAGACTCTTTGTCACCAGTTACCATAAAACTAATTTTATCTGCATTTTGAGTAATAGAAGAGGTGTTTGCTTTAATTTTTTCTTGAGCTTCAGAAAGATCTGTTTGCATACTGCTTACAGTAGATGTAATCCCAGAAACATTTTGTTTGATATCAGAAAAATCTGTTCGAATAGATTCTTGATCTTTAAGATATTGAGTATTACTAACCTTAGTTTCGATTTGTCCGGTCAGAGTATCTGTAACATTCTTAATCTGCTTTGTGTAGTCATCTGTAATAGTCGTCTTTTCTATTCCCCACCATTGATTTCCTTTACCATCATAAATATTAGTGATATCAATACCACCTTGTTCATTTGGTTCTATGATTTGGAATCCAAGTTTGTCTTTGGTAATGGTGGCGTTATTAATCATGTCTCCAAGAATTGTATTATCTGGAATACCTGTCTGGGTAATACCATTTTCATCAAATAAAGCGGCTCTGTCTCCATTTTTAACAATAAAGTTGAAATCCCCTTTACCGTCCATACCAATCTGCACACGAACATTTCCTTTGGAATCATAAAACTGTTGGGTACTTTCTTGAAATGCAATAGTAGGTTTATTGTCTTTAGAGATAAGTACAATTTGATTTGCAAGAGCATTTTGAGCCATTAAATCTCCAACTGCAATTTTCTTTGCGATGAGATTAGTAATAACAGCCTGATCAATTTCTGCATTTTCTACAGTAAGATGAATTGTATGTAATTCTCCAACCCCTGCATGACCTGCAAGAAGATTTTTCACATTAATCATATCAGCATTAATCTGGTTAGATTCTATAATCTTAGCTGACAGCTTTTCAATATTTGCCTGTTCCGCTTCGAGAATACGAGTTGTGATCTTATCTGCGGAAATAAGTTTTACATCGAGATATTTCATGAAAGCAGTATCAACAGTAAGCTTATCAAATACACCTTCTTTTGCTTTCACGAGTTCTGCAATAATTGTATCAGCAGTAATGGTTCCGCCAGACCCGGTTCCTCCAGTGACAGTTCCACCTAACATTGAATTGAATAGAGGATTTGAAAAGATTTGCTTAATAGCTTCTGATGTAATGACATAATCAGAAGTAGAAGATTTGTTGACTGAGTTAACACGACCACCGGTTCTGTCAGAAGTCTGATTTAATGCATTTGTTAAAAATTCGTTATCATTTGTTAATTTTGATTTATATTGGACCATGTTGGAAAAAGTAACTTCCATCGTTTCATCCATATCACAAGGATTATATCTGATTTCTACAACACGAAGTTTTACATATCGTGTATCAGATAGTCCTAATCGAACAAAATCATTTACTGCAAGCTGATCATGATATTCTCTGAATTCTGGAAGAGCATAAATATTTCCAATTTCATCTGTATAAGTATATTGCGGATGAGATTCTACATACAATTCTTCTACAGCATCTTTATATAATGTAATCGCTTTATCAACTGCATCAACTGTGCTATCAAGAGTCGTAATAATAATATTTTCATTTGAATAAGTTGCTTGATTATATAGGCTCTTAATAATATACGTTTCCTTATCTGTAAACGCTGGATATTTTTCCTGTACTTTACCAAAATTTTCCATTAAAACATCTTTGGCAATCTGGTTTCGTTTTTCTTGAATTTCAGGTTTCTTAGCCGCATCATATTCAGCTTGACGTTCCTTTAATGCAGTTTCAGCCTGATCTTTTAAATTCAAATAATCCAGATATTTTTGATGCATTTGAGTGAAATATGCCTCTTCGTATCCAGAAAGAGGATTATATCCATCTGCATATCCATTCTTTTTTAGTTCTTTGATACATGAATCATATGTGGCAATTTTAGTTTTTAATTCTGCAATGCCGTATAATTTCCAATCTGTTTCATACGCTTTCATGATTGCTTCAGACTGAGTAAAGTATCCAAATTGAGACGGGGCATCTCCCATTTCAAGCTGCATACCACAGACAGTAAAGTCAGAACTTCCTGTAAATGCCACATCAATAAGATGTGATGTTAGATTGAAAGAAGTATAAACTCTTGTCCAAGAAGATGTGATGTTATAAGAAATATTCTTTCTGTCCTCTCCGGTGTTATTATAACCAAGATAAAATGTACCGGATCCTTTTACAAAACAACTAAGAGTATATCTCTGAGATGGTTCGATACTGATATTGTGTTGATAGATACCACCATCTGTACCGGTTACTTTAACTCCACGAGTAATTCCGTATGCAGGTGCGTCATTAATTTGTACTGTTTGGAACGAAGAAGTTCCGGAACCTACCATATACCAATCTTGACCTAATACAACTGGATTTACACATGAGATGATGTTTCCTTTACCGAAACCCTCTATAGTTTCGTCTTGAGCTTGTAACGCAGCCACAATGGATGGAAGAGTATAGTTCATGATTGATTCGTACATAGGCCAATCGGATGAATTTTTCAAATCTTCAAGATCAAAATTTCCTTCTTCATCAACATGAACAGACTCAAAACCTTTGATTATAGCCATGTTTGAATCATATGCATCTTTTAGATCTTCAACTTTTTGTCCAAACCAATTTGTCTGAGCAGTATCAATAGGGACTCTATTCATCAATTCAGCAAGAATGTCAAGATTTTTATTATACTCCCTAGATAAATTACAGTATTCATCTCTTCTTGATTCTATGTATTTTTGCCAAGCTGTATATTTTTCTTGTAGGACGATGTTCATATATGGTTCACGACAAAAATGAGAACAATCTGTAATTACAGAGTTTCCAAAATTTGCGAGATCGATATTGTAATCGTCAAGTCCATCAACATAAAATTGTGTTACCAAACTGTCGTCTCTTGATATTGTTACGCTATCTTGAATATTACGAAAACCAAGTACTACATTTGTATCTTTACCTAAACTATCCGGCTTATATACATTAATTAATAAATTTTCGGTATCAAATTCAAAAACACATTTATATGCAGGAGCAGCAGTTTGGGTGAAAAACGCATATACATTTTGATCGTCCACATCGAAATTACAAATTTCATTCGGAAGTAATACCTTATCATCATCCAGAGTGATGTTATCTACATATCCGATCTTCCATCCAGGTACATCCGCATGTTTCAGCACAATATGTAGAAAACTTAGGTCTTCATTTTCTGGATTATAAAATTTAATTTGATAAAACTTATTAATATCATGATTTTTTTGGTACATCATTTCATAAGAATCTTCTTCGCCCATGTTAATTTTAAAATTTTTTAGTTTATATTGAGTAAGAGAGATTTCATATGATTCGGCGGTAATATCCTTTGTACATTGCATTCCGTCATTTGTCTCTGTTGGAGGATCCATAATTTTATACCAGATTCCGTCACAATACAATTCCATCATTTCATCGAGTTCTTCATATCCCTGAGATTCTACGCCATCTACATATTTATCAACTGTAAAAGTTAATTCTGCAGTATTATTAGTTCTTAACGTAACAGAAACAGTAGAAGTATCAATTCCACCTAATGCACAAAAGAATCGTTTTCCAGGTTTAGCCAAATAAATGATTGCAGATTCTGTATTTCCATAAATATCATAATTATGAATCATTCTCATGCAAAGGCACCAACCTTTCGTGGTTCTCTATATGAGATTTCAAATGTCGCGTCACCTGTAAATTCAAATATATTTTCTCCATAAGCAAGACGAGGCCAATAAATGTCATCTATATCCTCAATCCCTAAATCTTCAAATGAAACAATTGACTTTGTGATGTCGTAGATTTTTAAATTTCTACAATCTATATAGAAATCATCACTTTTTAATGCATTAATTTTCATTGTTCTACCATTATCGGTTTTATTCTTTATAGTAATTATCCCATGAGATTTTGGAGAAACTTTAATTGTGGGGTATACATAATCTTCCCAACAATCAGAATTGTTCTGAATAGAATATTCTCTAGGAAGAGTAGAAGAGGAAGTTGTTTTACATAAAATAAGAGGAGTATATCCCCATTGACTATCACAAGTTACTGTGTATGTTAGTTCATATGGAAGAGATGCATGTTCTGTAGATACCTCTGTAATTGTAGCAAAAAATTCGATTTCTTCTGAAAAATAATCGTCTCCAATAAATTTAAGAAGCCTTGGATATTGAGGGGATGTTAACCATGCATTAATGATTCTAATATTATTTGAAGTTAAATAATCAGAATCATTTGGCATAATAATTCCATTTTTTATATCAGCTGTATAATTCATAGAAAATTTTAAAATTCCATTATCTAAATATGGAGTATATGTTGGATCGTATTTTAAAATTCCATTTTTTAATTCTGGAACTACATTTTTGTTTCTGCATGGATTTCTCATTACGCCCATTTTGAATGAATAATTATCACCATATAATGTTCCGAACTGATTTTCTTTTGGTCGATATTTATTCTTTTCTCCTAACTGCAAAGAACGATTTACAAGAGTATCATTTTCTTCTATTCTAGTCACAATCAATCCATATTCGTCAGAAGTATGACCATTAAATTCAAATTGTAGCATTTTCTCACCTCTTTCATATATTTTTTAATATTAAAAGAGCTGTCTTAAAGACAGCCCTTTTAAATTAGCGAACTTTTTTCCAGTCACGTTTATTACGTTCAGTGATAATATCACCAATTTGATAAGCAAGTTTCTTAATATCTTGCTCATTATTGATTTTATCAACATTGATTGTAATATTACACTCACTATTCACACTTGTATCATTTGAAGACGACGGTAGAATAGTGGTAATTGGTTTCGCCATTCTAGCATTAAATTCATTCAGAGTAGCAACTGTAGGTTTCAGTTGATCTGTAAATTCTTTTGTCAGAACAGTTTCACCCGGATTTGCACCGATTAGCATAGAATCTCCACGCGGTATTAAAGCATCTCCGCCGATCATATCAAGTATGTTGGCAGGAATACCTTTCCGTACAACACCACCTTTAGAGAATCCGTAGGATTTATATGCCTTCAGGATTTTATTTTTCAGAGTAGATCCCCAAGAATCATATTTCTTAACACCCGGAGTATTGATCTGAAGAATATCTGCAAGCTGTTGCATTTCTTTTGGTCCGACTTTCTTACCTTTAGCATTAAAATATCCTATCAAAGGACTCACTCCGGCAGGAACGTCTGTCGCACCGTCTGGACGGTTAGGTAGAGAATTTGTCCAGTCCTTCAGATATGCTTTTTTAAATCCTTCAACTGCGGTATATGATTGATTGCTATGGTTTGCGCCGTTTTTATAAGCATATTCCATGGCATCTCTCAGATTATTACCTGAAGTCTCTTTGATTCCAGCTTTATCTGCATAATCCTTGATCTTCTCATAATGAGAATCCGGCATTACATGAACGGTACAAGTAGCTTTAGCAAGACCACCACCGCCAATAGCAGTAATGATACATTTTCTTGTTTTAGACTCATCACGCGCCATTAAACCGTTCTTATTAAGACCTGAAGACACACCGCGAACTGTACCATCAGAAGAAACTTTCGCAATAGATTCATCAGAACTTTTCCACTCGATATCAGAGTGTTCTGGTTTCTTTGGTGACCATGTTGCTTTAAGCTGTTTCTTGATATGACTGTATGTCAGATAAATATCTGTATCACTCAGCTTCAGAGTATAGTCTGTATCTGGTTTAATATTTGGACTTCCAGCAGTCTGAGAAGATCCTGCGTTATTCATTGCGCTATCAAATGCACTATTACCAGCAGATGATCCACCATAAGGCTTACTGGTGTCAATTTTTGTAACACCTTCCCATGCTTTTGTTGCATTTACAGCAGCAGTATTAAAGTCAGCTGCCTTTGTGATCATTTGACTATAAGTTTGAGAAACTTTCATGCCATACTGATCCATTACGTCGCCCAGATGTTTATAGGTGCTGTCGTAATTTGCTTTTACATTAGAAAGCATGCTACCAATAATAGCTTCTTGGAAAGCTGCATTTTTCTTAACAGCATCAAGAGTATTGTCTAACGCCTTATTTGCCTCATCTGAAAAATTCTCATAGCCGGTATTTTTCATATCGACTTCATGCTGATGCATTGTATCGGCCATATCGTCTTCTGCATCTGCAAGTTCCGCACGTAATTTCTCAAGACGAGCTTTTGAGGCTGCATTTGATGTTCCTTCAAGTGCAGCAATCTGTGCTTTTAATGCATTGATATCTTTAGTTTTCTTCTTTAGAGTTTTGTCATAATCGTAATATTTCTCTTTAGCAGAAAGAGCATCTTTACGTTTTTCAATATTTTCCTGTAACAGATCGTTCTCTTTAGTAACTTGAGTGGTATACATATCAAGAAGGTTCTGTTTAAGATCAGCAAGAGTAGCAGACTCTTGTTGCAAACTCTTAAGCATTTCATCGGTTTTAGTCTTATAATATTCTGGACCAATTGCACCATTTTTATACATTTCATCCAGCTTATTTAATCCCTCACGATAATTTGCTATTTTATCCTTAGTGGCGTCAATCTGTTCTTGAACCAATAAAATATTGGTCAAACCGTTTGTAGAGAAGGCTCCATCATCATTATAGAAACTCTCTGTATCACCAAGTAACTTCTGAGCAGTCTGAAGCTCAGATACAAGATTTGAAAGTTTATTCTGCGCTTCATCAAGAGGTTTAAATCGAAAATCAATTTCTTCTTGAGCTAATTGTTGCATCGCCTCTTTGGATTTAATAATAGAAGCAGTGAGGTTATCATATTCCTCGATTTTCTTCTGCATTTCCTCATTGCTCCAAGCTCCACCGTTGGCTTGATTTGCTGCAATTTCTTCTGCAAGAAGTTGTCTTTTCTCTTCATCAGCACGAATAATTTTATCATAAGTTTTCAAACGCTCTTCATAATCATTGGTTGAAAGCTGATAATTAATATCATCAGCATTCTTTTTATAACTAAGAGAAGCGTCCTGCTTATCACCAGCTCTTTCCCAACGATCAATTTGCCATTGCTTTAAGTTCTCTCTGGTTTCTTCAAGAGCAGCTTTAGTTTCTTGGATGTGTGTATCAGCCTCAACAATAGACGTGTTCAAATCAGTTAGATTTTTCTTCATTTCCTGATAAGCTTTATCTTTTTTGTTATGACCATTCACATTAAGATAATCTGTCATGCTTTGCTGAACTTTATCTCTTTCTTTTAACATCCAGTCTTTCTGATATTGAGCATAATTTACTTGTTTTTTAAGATCTTTCCAATATACCGAACCGACTTTTTGAGATTTTCCGCTCTTTATACGATTTTCAGCTTTAGCTGCATAATATTCCTCTTTAGCTTTACGCTTACTAATGATCAGATCATAGGAATCGTAAACATTATCAACTTTAGATTTAGCTAAATCAAGTTCCTGAGTTTTCTTATCTCTATATTTTTGAACGGCATCAAGATACTTGTCGTACCACTGTTTATATGCTTCTACGGCAGCTTTCTGATTTGCATCCAATGTTTCTATATTAATAGTGCCATCTTGAACTTTTTTCTTCAGAGCAGGAGTAAGATATTTGCTTACTTCGCCATTGTTTGCAACTTCTTCGGACTTCCTTTTATAAACAGAGATGCTTTCTTTAGCAGCCTTGATTTCTTTATCTGTATTTTCAAGAGCTTTATTATAATACTTTTGAGCTTTTGTATAATGACTATAATCACTTTCGGCAAGATCTGTATACCTAGAAGTTATACGATCAAGACGATCCATAGCAACTTCAACCCAATCCATAGCATTATCATTCAGCTTCTTGATTACATTTTGAAGAGCTTCGCTTACTTCATCAGCCGCGTCACTTGTATCATCACTATTGTCTGATACCGCATCTGTATTATCTTCGATTGCATGTTGAAGACCAGAATTACCGGAGTTACCAGAATTTCCAGATCCGGCAGGTTTAACAGTTGCAGCTCCGCCTTGGAAGTGGAATCCCGGAGTATTACCAGCAGCAGCATAGGCTTTCATAATGCCTGGAGAAGTAACAGTGCCACTTGCATAAGCTCTGGCATGTCCTTGAATAGCCCCGTGTTTAAGAAGAGCATCAGTTTGAGTAGTAGAGAATATAATGTCGCCCTTTTTCAGGTTCTCTATATGAGCACCGCCAGGAATTAAACTCCAAACACCATCACGAACAATTGATTCAGCGTGACCGTTGACACCAACTTCATTTACAAGAGCTTGTTGATCTTGTTTAATAGCAACATTCGTACCACTTGCATGAGCCGGTGTAATATTTAAAACATTGTAAGCACTTCCAGTAGACTCAGCTTTGAACGTACCACTTGAGAGTTTAACTTCTTTACTCAAACCACCACTTGGTCCACCTGAATTTATCCAATTAACAGTTCCGTTAGCAGTAAACGAGGTCTGAACGGCAGAAATATCATTTCCCCAATGAACAGTACCATGAGAATAATGTTCGGTAGCAGCATAAACATCTACTAAACCTGTCTCATTAGACCATTTTACTTTTCCTTCACTTTTTTTCTCTTCAGCAAGGTAGGCATCTACTTCTTTATGTTCTGGTTTGAAAGTTACAGTTCCTTGGCCTTGTTGTTCTTTTGTCAATGCTTGGAATTGAGTTTCGTCAATTTTAACCGATATAGCAGGTGTATCACCTGATAAAGATTTCAGACTTGCTTTTAAAGCATCAATTTTAGATTGAGCATCTTCATCATTTAAATCAATTCCTGCAGCAATAGCTAACTGCTTATCGCCGTCTTCGCCATTCGCAAGTGCTAACCATTTATCAATATCAGTACTTTGATCCATAAGAACTTGAAGATGAATCTGAGTTTCTCGTTGATCAATCATAGATTGAATTGCATTGTATTCAGGAGAATCAACGTCTAACTTTAATTTTACTTTAGCTTTTTCAAGTTCATCAATTTGAGACTGTAATTCATCTATCGTTAATCCGTCAGTACTACTATCAATTTTGAATGAGAGATCAATATCCCCATCTGCTTGCATCTGACGCAATGAAGCCATTCCGTCCTGAGTAGCTTGATCCAATTCATCAAGCCCGGTCATATCAACATTAGGATCAATATTAACAACACCTAAAGCTTCAAGAGCCGGTAGAAGAGCAGTTGCCTGTTCTTTTGTTAGTCCAAATTGATCTGAAAGTCCCTGAAGAGCATCTTCAACATTACGAATACCCTGATCTTCAGATTCATAAGCTCCATTGCCTAATTCAATCTGGTTTGCTTCATTCCATTGATCTTTATCCAATGAATTAACAGCATCAATAACGTTCTGTAATGCTTCACTTTTCTGTTCCTGAGCATCTTTAATCTTATTAACCAATTCAACATCAGAATCAGAGTAATCTCCAGTATTACCACTTTCAATTCCTTCGTTGACATCCTGGAAGTGTTTAATTTGTGAGCCTTTAGCTTTTGCTTCATAGCCCGCAATCAACTGATTGTATGCATCTTCGTCGACTTCGAAATTAGTTAATTTCAAACCAACTTTATCGGCCTGCTCCTGAATGGCCTCTATATATTTCTTACCTGCATCAGAATCCGGATTAATGTCCTGATCCTTCATTGCCTGATTCAGCTCATCAATGGCGCCTTTGGCATCCTTAATATCCTGAATCTTACGATCAACAGTACCATCTTTGAAGTCAGATATAGCCTGAGTAATACCAGTTTTTTGTGCAATTAAATTGTCAATAACTGCTTGTTGATCGTCCAGAGCGGATTGATTTGCACCACTGGCTTTCAGTTTTCCCATTTTAATCTGAGCATCAATGAGTTTATCGTCAATCTCTTCAGATTTCAGGGCACCTTCTTCAAGAGAAGATACAAAATTATTTGTATCGCCATAATCTTTCAATCTACCAAACATAGATTCGAATGATTCAAGACTCATACCCATAGCATCTGCAGCTTCTTGAGTATCAGTGAAAGAGTACATCCATTGCTGATTTCCATCCTCAAGAGTTTTGTAAGTAGCTAATCCCTTAGCCTCAAGATCGCTTAAAAATCTCTTTGGACCGGAAGCATCATCAGTGTAATAATTCTTAAGTTTGTTGTAGTTCTCAATGAAATTATCAGCATCTTCAAAACCATTCTGAGAGAAATATTTTGCAGCTGCTTTAAACTGAGGTGTACCAACTAAGCCTTTATCATACAGATCTTTTGCGTTATCCAGATAACTCTTAGCTGTAGTATATTCATTGCCTTCAGTAGAAAGATTGTCGGCATTAACCATAGCTTGGAAATCAGAGAATTGTTTTGCCGCCTCCTGATACTGAGCAAAATACTGTGCCTGCAGATTTTTAAGATTTTCTAATCCTTGCTGAGTATAATCTTTATTACCTGCTGATAATTGATCCTGATAATCCTGAATCCGTTGTGCAAAATCAGAATTCATGAATTCATTTTGTTGTTCCAGATAATCCTTCATTCTTTCTGTGTTGATTTTCAAACCTTTTGCAGTGCGATCGAATACATTATCAACATGAGCATCTTTTAGATCACTGAATTGTGTTCTAAGACTATCCATAGTATCAGATGTAAGACCTGTTTCTGTCTGCATTTCGCTAATAGCTGATGTAAGAGCGGTAACAGTGTTCTGCATATCAGTTACTGGAAGATTAAATGCTGTTTTTGTCCAATCGGCCTGAGAAGCCTTCATGTTTTCAATAGACATCTGAGAAGCTTGAATCTGATCTTGCCACTGCTTAATTTGTTCGTTATCTTCATCAGAAAGAGGAGATAAGCCTTTGCTATTTTTCAAAGCATCGATATTATTCTGATATTCTTTAATCTGATTATTAAGATTCTCAATCTGTTTGTCACCATTTTCAATTAAATTGGTGTAATCTGAAGCAGTAGCTTTCATATTATAAGCAGATTTATTGTTTAGTCTTGTCTGCTGATTGGAAGCATCAGTTTGAAGACGAGTTAGTTCTTTTGAGAGATTATCCAGATTTTTAGCTGAAGTATCCAACTGAATCTGTACTTTAGTATCTTCAATTTTAGATTTCCAAGTGTCGAGATCAGCATTTGCCATTGATGGATCAAGTGACAATTTCATAATTGCTTGAACTGCAATTTCATCATTTCCATATTCTGACATTAACTGATTTACAAGATTTGGTGTTGTAACAGAGGCCATATGTTTGTCTGCTAAATTCTTTGTTAAATTACCAAGAATTGCAGACTTAGCATTGCTCATATCAAATCCGCTCAGATCCATAGTATCCATAATACTCTGAATATATTTATCAGCGGCAGCAAGCTGTTTCGGATCAGTTACATCTTTTACAGAATCTCTGATTTTACCGATAGCATCACTTGCTTTATCAAATGCTAAATTCTGTAATCCCTGTTGTAGATTATCAGTCTCTGTAGCAAGTTCCGGGAACTGCTGAATAAGATCAGTAATATCTGAATTCTGGAATGTACCGGATTTGATAGAATCCATTGAAGACTTGATATTTGACATATCTGTCTGGAAATTGTCTGTTATGGTATCAAGATCTGTTGCTGTATCTTCAGCAGAGTTCTTGAAGAGAGAAGAGAAGGTTTTTGATTCAGCTTCAATTTTTGCTTTTTCTTGTGATTTATTAAAATTGGAAGCAAGATCCATATAATTCCAATCAGAACCATCTAATCCTTGATCGCTATAATAATTCCAGAAATCTTCTATTTGCTTATCAGTTTTATCCTTAAAGAAATTATAAAGATTTCCTGATGGGCCAACAAAATTATCTCCTTCGTTTAAATCAGCGCTGATATCAAAAATATCTTTCAGATTTTCTTTTATGCCTTCAAGATTTTTCTCATCTGGTCTAGCAATAGCCATAATGTTAGATGCAAGCGTATCAGCACTAATACCAGCATTATCTAAAGCTTCTTGTAATCCGTCGATTTCTGAAATCTTGGCTTTAACAGCATCAGTACCACCAGATTTTCCAGCATTTACTAATTGATCTTCAACACCATCAAATTTTGCTTTGGCGAAAATATTGTTAATGCGATCTGTTTCTTCCTGAGCTGAATCTGTTACACGACCATATAATGAAAAAAGATCTTCTACAGATTTTGCAGTATCTTTTGTTTTAGGATTAATTAATGCACCTGTATCTTCATCAAATAGTCTATTATAATCATCAGATATTTCATCCATTGCGTCTGCAATTTCGCTCTGTTTCTTAGAAACACGATCATCCATTTGGTTCGCAATATTTTGCTGTTCGGTAAATCCTTCATCATCAGCACTCATTTGATCTAATTTTTGGTATGCAGCATCACGTTTTTTCTGTAATTCAGCTAACTCATTGACTTTTCTGGTAGTTTCTTCAACGATATCTTCTTGTTTAGCAACAACACTGTCACTATATTCATTTGCAACAGCTTGACTTGTTGTATATTTTTTATTCAGATTCATATCTGCGTCAATGGCCTGCTGTTGGGCTTTGGCATCAACAAGTTTTTTCTGCACAGAAACTTGTGTCCCAAGTAGAGAATTTTCTTTCGTTAACTGAGAGAGTTCAGCATTTTCATCAGAGGTTCTATTCTGTGTAGCACGAAGCTCATGAATACGATCTTGATTAGTATCATACTGTGACTGCTTTGTACTAAGCTCTGTTTTTGCATTTTGATATGCTTGTGCCGACTCGTCTGAATGTTTTTTGGCTGTAGCTTTTGTAATAGTAAATTTATCATCTGCCCATTTCCATGCAGCTGTACCTGCTGCAATTCCGCCAACAACAGCTAATACAGGCCAAATTGATTTGAGGAATGCACCAAGACCTGCAAATGCAGTACTTATTTTACTTCCACGAATACCTAATTGAGAAACATTCCCTACTGTACCGGCAGTTCCATATCCAATCGCAGCTTTAATTTCATCAGTAATTTTTTCTTCGCCAAAAGATTTTGCTAAAGCATTATATGCTAACTTAGAATTTAAGTTTTTGCCATATCGAGTTATTAAATTTGTTCCTGCTGCAACGTTACCAGTACTTTGAAGCGCAGTGACTAAATTGGAAAACCCCTTTTTACCATTAAAAGCTTCTAATGTTTTTACTGCCGCACTAAATTTTCCGATTTTACTTAATGACATGAACATATACTTATGCTACAATAAAACAAAAATGGAAGGTAAAAATTATGGCTCTTATTAAATGTCCTGAATGTGGAAGAGAAATATCTAATAAAGCACCTGCCTGTATTCATTGCGGGTATCCGTTGCAAGAAAGCCAACCGCAAAAAATTATATGGAATGGTAAAGATGTAAGCGATATAGAAAAATATTTTAATGAGTTAAATTCCAAACAAAAAAAAGCATTCATTCATCTTTGTGAATATTTTGAAGATGATAGTAAACCTATGATTGATCCCACGCGAAAAAATATTAAATATCCAATACCTCAAGAAACATATAAAATATATAATAAATTCCTCAAAGATTATAGCCGTGAAAATAATATAAACAGGCATGAAGCTGGTATCTTTATTCTTAATTATCTTCGTAGTAAAAACTACGCTTCACAACCACAACAACCTACAAATTCCAATGTCGTTCGTTGTCCTCGTTGCGGTTCCACATCAGTCACAACAGAAGAACAAGGTTACGGACTCTTTGGATGGATTGGTGCATCTCAGAAGAAGAATCTCTGTCAGAAGTGCGGCCACAAATGGTGGCCAGGAAGGTGAGGAAATACTATGGATATGCATAATATTGTAAATGGATTTTATGAAAATGTAGAAGAACGTAGACTTCATATGAAACAAGAATTATCTGCTGATATTCAGAATGAAAATACTGCTCCTATAATCGCTCAAAAACTATATGAGGCATTATGTTCTTATCAAGAATCGTTACCAGACGAAGATGATATGGTTCTTGCGGTAGCTCATTTTGGAGAAACAGTTAATATAATTGTCAACAAAGTCGGCTACATTGGGTACAACCTAATCGTGTTTTACGGAGAGGACAGTTACGGCAAACCGCAGAAACTGATACAACATATAAATCAGTTGGATTTTCTCTTAAGCGCACAGCCAAAGGAGATTCCAGAAGCCCCAAGACGGCAAATTGGTTTTCAAACTGAATCTGAGACGGAATAATAATGTTATTATTTTTTGTTAAACTAATCATATAAACACCTACTTTCAGAATGGAGTGCATATGTATATTGGAAATCATAGCCCAGAAGAAATCGATAGAATAAAAAAATTATAGAAATTGGTGAATCTCAAAAACAAATTAAGCAATCATTTTGGGATGAAATTAATACTCCAGATGTTCTAAAATTGAAAGAAGAATCAAATACTCTCTGGGAAGATTATCGAATTATCGATAAAAAACTTCTAAGGAAAATTCTGGTACATAATAATGGTTTATCAATATCTGATCCTGATTATATAAGCCTTAGTATAAGAATGATTGGACACATAAATTCAAATCTTCCAGACGATTTTCAAGAATTAATTTCTGTCTCACAAAGCAAATATGCAAAGTATAAACCGGTCAAAGATATTTACACGAAAGCATTACATAAAAATATTGCAAATTTATCATTAACAGTCACTCCTGAAAATAGTATATCAATGAACTCATATGGAAGTACACGATGGGTATTCACAGAATTTTATTGTTCCTGTAAACCATTTTTAATTCTTGACATATGTGGATGTGAAGTTATTGTCATCCAAGATATTTTTCCTGGCAAATATTGTCAAACAGAATATTCTATTACAATGTCAGATTTGAAGAATAGGTCAGATTATGAAATAGAAAATAAAAAACAGAATTTTCTTGACAATTTTAGGAAAGAATTTGATCCATATAGAAAAAATTTATATTCATCTCCGTTTTATAAAAAACCTGTGCCACAACCTTTTGAAAATCTCTATACACTTTATGCACAAACTGATTCAGAAGAATACGGTAGAACAAGGCGATATTTAATCATCGGATGTATGACATATGAAAAAGAATGAACTTACGTTCTGACTTTACAACAATAAAGTCTAGTGATATATTTACTAATTGTAGGATAGCCGAGAGTGTGCCTCGGCTTTGCACACACCTACAATCATAAATATCAAAATCGGATGTTCTGTCCGAAATCAAAATCCACTTATATTTACTTTAGCCATATGGCAGAAGGGAGGTGGAACATGAAGAAAGAAGAACATCAATTTAAGCTTGCAAAGATAGCAATTAAAAGATTCTTTACGGTTTTAGTATTACTTGCAGCTTTATGGATGGTGTTCGAGCACAATCCAACAAAACTCGTGACATCAATAAACCTGAAAGAACAGAGCATTGATATTAATTGCGAGTTTGCAAGCGAGACACCGGAGAAGTAGAAATACAACTCTGGTAGTGTGGGGTGAAACCCACACAATTAAAGTTTTAAAGGTTAAATTTCAATAATTTAAAATTCAAAGCTTATCTTACAGACACTGCGCTTGATCACCGCGGTGTCTTTCTTTTATCAAATATAATTTCTCTCTTTCGCATAAAGCGATTCGGCAGGAGAGAAGTGCCGCTCATGGAACATTCATTAAAAGTATATATAATATACTCCGAGGAAGGGTGCTCTCTCTACTCCTCCTGATTATTAATATGTTTCCCTCGTCATTACTTGCGTAATTGTTACTAACGTTTCACATATGACTAAATCGTAAATCAGGTTGGTACGTGCGTTGTCACGAGCTTTCGCTCACTTCACTATGCGATCAGCATAGAATAGTGAATTCGACGTATTAATCCTCTATTTATTTTAAGTCGCTATTCTCCACACATTGATATGAATCTCTATGTAGATAGGCTCATTGTTAAAAATCGGAAAATAACATGTAACCCTTAGATTTTTGGGTTAACCTACGACTGTTGCAAGACCTCCACCACTCAGGAATTTTAATCCTGCCATTGTTGCATTTTTTACTGTCATTGCTGCAAATACAGCAGTAAGTAATGCCGGTATTGGTCCAAGTGTTTTTTCAAGTGACGTAAATCCTTCTGTTAAACTATGTACAAATTCAAGAACACCATTTACAGTCCCTGAATTATAGAAATTAACCCAGAAATCCTGCATCTGTGTTTTGATTGCTTGTAGTTTACCAGCGGTTGATTCCATGTATTTTTCCTGGTTAGCTTCAGCATTACCATTTGCGGTTGTTGCTTCTTCTGCCAGTGACATGGAGTCTGTGAATGCATCAAGCATACTTTTAAACTTGCTTGTCTGACGTGTCGTCATATTGATGTAGTTCGCAACACTACATGATATTGTTAAAAATTTTCTCCTTTTATTCTTCTATTAGTGCTCCGTATTCAACCAATTTATCAAATAAAATATCTTCCATATAAATTTGATCCCAAAATGGAATACGGATTAAATTAATCTTATGATCTTGGCAATATGTGTCTTTGATATTATCTCTTTTTTGAGTATTTATCATATTTTCATATGCAGTCTCATATGTCAAAGTTTTGCCTAACATAACTGGTTTGTAATGAAATTCCCCATCATATTCAATTGCGATATTAAAATCTTCAATATAATAATCAAATGGTAGAGGGTTTTTATCTCGACAATCTGAAAATCTCTTTTGTGTGTCATAATTAATATGCCATTTATCTAATATGTCACCAATCGCACTTTCAAAAAATGTCTTTTTGCAATACGGACAACCAAGACATTTAGACAAAGTATATCCTTCTTTTACTTGAACCCCTTTGTCTTTATGTACATTGCAAATGTAATTTACATAAGTATAACCATTTTCGTGATAATGTGACACGTATGTAAAATTATGTCTCTCACATTCATTTTTCCAATGTTCCGAATTAAATACTTTATTTTTCAAAGTGCGTTCTCTGCCACAATAATAGCATCCTCTACCACGCAATAAATCACAGAGTTTAATTTCTTGAACACCTTTATCCGAATGTTTTTTACAAATATACTTCATTTTTGTTGTATAATTTTTATATGTCTGATCAATAAGAGTATATCCTTTTTTATCGAATATCTCTTTTACTTCGGAAT
>ERZ894191.937-NODE-937-length-19461-cov-15.844172_pt1 | contig 19461 bp, 20 predicted proteins | sample MGYA00380282_ERZ894191 | MGnify/ENA primary metagenome ERZ894191 (study PRJEB32331, sample SAMN06328485) | human gut metagenome | biome: human gut microbiome; feature: stool | host: Homo sapiens | collected 2013-02-21 ...
GAACTGTAATCTTTTATTACGGTTCGGGAATCTGGCTTAGTGAATTAAATAGAAACTTGACAACTATAGTTGTCATCTGTTAGAATTTAAATGACAAGAAAAGTTGTCAAAATATGATTGAGAATGGAGATGAGCATTTGCCTTTACTAAACCGATTGAAGGAATACAGATCAAGACTTGGCATCAATCAGACCGAGATGGGAAAGCTCGCAGGCGTATCCAGACAGACGATCAGCCAGATAGAGAGAGGAGACTATTCGCCGTCAGTAACACTTGCATTAAAGATTGCGAAGATTTGTGAAGTCAGTGTAGAAGATATTTTTATATATGAAGAGGAGATAAATGATGAAGGAAAAGAAAAGTAGTTATTTTACCGCAACGTGGAAGATGCTCGCGGCAGTGATAATCGGGGGAATCGCCGGAGGCGTGTCGGCAGTCATCTATGAACTGATGAAAAAAGGAATAGATGCAGGAATCAGAACGATTAACGGAACGATTCAGCAATATATATTTCCAACTCTGATTATAATCGCGGTTGTTACGGTAGTTGTTGGTGAATACAGTTTATACCGGTTAAAGAATGTATACAAAGAAATATTAAAGATTGCGAAGATTTGTGAAGTCAGTGTAGAAGATATTTTTATATATGAAGAGGAGATAAATGATGAAGGAAAAGAAAAGTAGTTATTTTACCGCAACGTGGAAGATGCTCGCGGCAGTGATAATCGGGGGAATCGCCGGAGGCGTGTCGGCAGTCATCTATGAACTGATGAAAAAAGGAATAGATGCAGGAATCAGAACGATTAACGGAACGATTCAGCAATATATATTTCCAACTCTGATTATAATCGCGGTTGTTACGGTAGTTGTTGGTGAATACAGTTTATACCGGTTAAAGAATGTATACAAAGAAATGAAGGATGCAGATGAGGACAGATTCTATGAACTGGATTACGAAGAAGAAAAATGGGGAGCGTGGACCAGTGGGGTTAATTTGGTGTCACAGGTGGCCTGCATCATAATTTTATCCTTTGGATATTCTTTGAAGTATATAGAATCAGGAAAATCCAGATATTTTTTATTCGCCTGCATTATATTTATACTGTGCTATTTCTACGATATTTATCTTTCTGTACGTTATGTAAAAGCGATACAGGCGGCACATCCGGAGAAAAAAGGTGATCCAACTTCAAGAAAATTTACGGAACAATGGGTGGAAAGCTGTGATGAGGCAGAAAAAGAAATTATATACAAAAGTGCATATAAGACCTATATCGTATTGAACAAAGTAATACCGCTATTACTGTTGCTTACATTAATAGCGAATATGTTCTTGAATACTGGTATATTGGCGGTTCTTGTTGTAGCTGTCATTTATCTGGTCACAGGAATGACGTATATCAGATCCTGTATGGTTTCAAAAGCGAAAAAGCTTGGATAACGTGCAGTTGGCAGGTTCTATTGCAGATTTTTGTATGTAAATGAAGGCATCAGGTAAGTTCTGATGTCTTCATGAGAGAAAATTCTATATAATAATCAGTTGAGTTAAGGGACATTTCGTTCCAATCATGAAATACATCAATAAAAATATCTCAAAAAATTTTCAAAAAATATATTTTGATATTCAAAATACTTGACAAACAAAATTTCTTGATATATACTTTGACAGTCAAAATAATTTAGAATCAAAATAAATCAGAGGTATTTAGAATGACTGGAAGAATATGTGGGACAGGATCTTGCGTACCATCATTTGTAATGGATAACAATGACATTGCAAAACTGGTTGATACCAGTGATGAGTGGATCCGGGAGAGAACCGGAGTCGTGAGACGTCATATCATCAGAGAAGAGACGACGGTATCCATGGCCGTCCAAGCCGGACGACAGGCACTTGAAAATGCAGGTATTACTGCAGACGACGTGGATCTGATCATCGTTTCTACGATTTCTTCAAATGTAATACTTCCATGTACAGCCTGTGAAGTGCAAAGAGAACTCGGAGCAAAGCGTGCAACCTGTTTTGATCTGAGTGCGGCATGTACCGGATTCGTAGTTGCTTATAATACAGCGGCGGCGTATCTGAATGCGGGTGTGTATCAGACGGCTCTGATCATTGGCAGTGAAAGTTTGTCGAACCTGACGAACTGGAAGGACCGCGGAACATGTATCCTGTTCGGGGATGGTGCCGGAGCAGCAGTACTGAAAAGTGAAGATATGAGATATTATCTTCCAGTGACACACTCCGATGGTTCCAAAGGAGAAGCACTGTGTTGCCGGAGCAGATATGACAGAAGCGAGTTATCGCCGGAAGATCTGCCGAAGCCGGATGAAAAAGAATATCTGATGCAGATGGATGGAAGAGAAGTATTTATGTTTGCAGTAAAGAGTGTGCCGCAGGCAGTAAAAGAAGTGCTGGAAAAAAATAATGTGGCTCAGGAAGAAATCAGCTTTTATATCTTACATCAGGCGAACAAAAGGATCGTAGAAGCAATCGCAAAGCGGCTGGGCGAGCCGTTGGAAAAATTTCCGATGAATCTGGAAGAATACGGAAATACATCTTCCGCAAGCATTCCGATTCTTCTTGATGAACTGAACAGAGCCGGAAAGCTGCAAAAAGGTCAGAAGATTATCCTCGCGGGATTTGGCGCAGGACTTACCTGGGGCGCAAGTATTCTGGAATGGTAAAAAACAGTAAAAACAAATATGAGAAGGAGAACAAAAACATGTTAGAACAGATCAAAAAAATGGTAGCAGACAACTTAGGAGTAGAGGAAAGCAAGATCACAGAAAATGCATCATTCAAAGATGACCTCGGAGCAGATTCCCTGGATCTTTTTGAACTGACAATGGCACTGGAAGATGAATACGGAATCGAGATCCCATCCGAAGATCTGGAAAAGATCGTAACAGTAGGTGATGTTGTAGAGTACGTAAATGCTCACAAAGAGTAAGAAATACAGGACAGTAACATAAAAATGAGATTATAAAAAGACAGGGAGTATAGAGATTATGCAGACAGAAGTAACCAGATTATTAGGAATTGAATACCCGATCATCCAGGGCGGTATGGCCTGGGTAGCAGAATATCATCTGGCAGCAGGTGTATCCGAAGCCGGCGGACTGGGACTCATCGGTGCAGCAAGTGCTCCGGCAGACTGGGTAAGAGATCAGGTACGCAAGGCAAAAGAACTGACAGACAAACCGTTCGGTGTCAACATCATGCTGATGAGTCCTTATGCAGACGAGGTTGCAAAGGTAATCGTTGAAGAAGGTGTAAAAGTTGTGACCACCGGTGCAGGTAATCCGGAGAAATACATGAAGATGTGGAAAGAAGCCGGAGTAAAGGTTATTCCTGTTGTTGCTTCTGTAGCCCTGGCGAAGAGAATGGAACGCTGCGGGGCAGATGCCCTGGTAGCAGAAGGATGTGAAGCCGGCGGACATATCGGCGAGAGTACAACGATGGTGCTTGTTCCGCAAATCGTGGATGCAGTCAATATTCCGGTTATTGCTGCCGGAGGAATTGCAGACGGAAGAGGAATCGCCGCCGCATTTATGCTGGGAGCAAAAGGTGTTCAGATGGGAACACATTTTGTCGTTACAGATGAATCCCAGGTACATGAGAATTACAAAGAAAGAATCATCAAAGCGAAGGATATTGATTCCAAAGTAACAGGAAGAACCACAGGACATCCGGTCAGAGCCCTTCGCAATGATATGACGAGAAAATATCTGAAACTGGAGAACGCCGGAGCCGGATTTGAAGAATTAGAAAAGCTTACACTTGGCGGACTTAGAAAAGCAGTTGTAGAAGGCGATGTGAAGAACGGAAGTGTAATGGCAGGACAGATTGCAGGTATGGTAAAAGAAAGAATGTCATGTAAAGAGCTGGTTCAGAAACTGGTGAATGAGACAGATGCATTGATCGGAGGAAAAGGATTCTATGAGTAAGACTGCATTTATTTATCCCGGACAGGGAGCTCAGAAAGCCGGCATGGGAGCCGACTTTTATGAGAACAGTGAGATCGCAAGATACATATTCGATCAGGCAGGTGAGGAGCTTGGTCTGGATATGAAGGCACTCTGCTTTGAAGAAAATGACAAACTGGATCTGACGGAATATACGCAGGCAGCGATGGTTACCACTTGTCTTGCGATGACAAGAGTTGCAGAGAATAAAGGGTTGAAAGCAGATGTTACGGCAGGATTAAGTCTCGGTGAATATCCGGCGATCGCAATTGCCGGCGGGATGAATGATATGGATGCGATCCGTCTGGTGAGAAAAAGAGGAATTCTGATGCAGAATACGGTGCCGGCAGGAGAAGGTGCTATGTGTGCGGTCATCTCCATGGATGCAGAGAAAATCGAAGAAGTGATCGAACCGATCGCAGATGTATCAGTTGCAAATTATAATTGTCCGGGACAGATTGTTATCACCGGCAAGACGAAGGCTGTGGAAGAAGCAGCCGGAAAATTAAAAGAAGCAGGTGCAAGACGGACAATTATGTTAAATGTCAGTGGACCGTTCCATTCGAAGATGCTGGTTCCGGCGGGAGAGAAGCTGGCAGAAGAGCTGGAGAATACCAGATTTCATGAATTGAAGATTCCGTATGTGACAAACGTATCGGCAGAAGAAGTAACGGATATCAGAGAAACTCCGGGGCTTCTTACGACACAGATCAGTTCACCGGTGCGCTGGATGCAGAGCATGGAGCGCATGATCGCAGATGGTGTGGATACATTCGTCGAAATCGGACCGGGCAGGACACTGGAAGGATTCTTAAGAAAAATCAATCGAAATGTGAAAGTATTCCACATTTCCCAGTGGGAGGATGTGGATAAAGTCTGTGAGGAACTCGCAGATGGTGGAAACAGGATGGAGGAATCGTAAAGATGGATCAGACAATGGAAGGAAAAATTGCGGTTGTAACCGGAGCATCCAGAGGAATCGGAAAAGCAATCGCTGTAAAGCTTGCATCAAAAGGAGCAACAGTTGTGATCAACTATAACGGTTCCAGAGAAAGAGCCGAAGAAGTAAAGAATGAAGTTGAGTCTGCAGGCGGTAAAGCGGTGATCATACAATGTAATGTGGCCGATTTTGATGCCTGTAAAGAATTTATCGAGACGGTGATCAAGGAGCAGGGAAGAATTGATATTCTGGTTAATAATGCAGGAATCACAAAGGATGGACTCCTTATGAAGATGTCAGAAGAAGATTTTGATAAGGTATTGGACACAAACTTGAAGGGAACATTTCATACAATAAGAGCTGCACTCCGCCAGATGATCCGCCAGAGAAGCGGACGCATCATAAATATGGCATCTGTTGTAGGTGTCAGCGGTAATGCAGGACAGGCAAATTATGCGGCGTCCAAAGCAGGTGTGATCGGACTGACCAAAACAGCAGCCAGAGAAGTGGCATCCAGAGGAATCACGGTCAATGCAGTTGCACCGGGATTTATCGAGACCGACATGACAGAAGTACTTCCGGAAAAGATAAAAGAAGCGTCTGCCGCACAGATTCCGCTTGGAAAATTCGGAAAAGCAGAAGATGTGGCGAATGCGGTTGCATTTCTTGCGTCAGAGGATGCGGGATATATTACCGGACAGGTATTGCATGTAGACGGCGGTATGGTGATGTAAAGGAGATTAAGATATATGAAGAGAAGGGTTGTAGTGACAGGACTTGGAGCAGTGACTCCGATCGGAAATACCGTAGAGGAGTTCTGGGACGGTATCAAAGAAGGTAAAGTAGGAATCGGAGAGATCACAAAATTCGACACTACGGAATATAAGGTGAAAATTGCGGCCGAGGTAAAAGATTTTCAGGCAAAAGACAGAATGGATTTTAAGGCAGCAAGAAGAATGGAGCCATTTTCCCAGTATGCGGTAGCGGCGGCGAAAGAAGCATTCGAGGATTCCGGACTTGATATGTCAAAAGAAGATCCGTTCCGTGTCGGTGTGATCGTAGGTTCCGGTATCGGAAGCCTTCAGGCAGTAGAAAAAGAATATGAAAAGATCCGGACCAAAGGACCGGGAAGAGTCAATCCATTGCTGGTTCCGATGATGATCTCGAACATGGCAGCAGGTAATATTTCCATCCAGCTTGGGCTGAAAGGAAAATGCACGAATGTTGTCACAGCATGTGCCAGTGGAACAAACTGCATCGGTGATGCATTCCGTGCGATCCAGTATGGTGACGCAGAAGTGATGCTGGCGGGTGGAGCAGAAGGATGTATCTGTGAGACCGGAGTCGCAGGATTCACAAGTCTGACAGCACTTTCGACTTCTACAGATCCGATGAAGGCATCCAGACCATTTGATAAAGACAGGGATGGATTCGTTCTCGGAGAAGGTGCAGGTGTAGTTGTTCTGGAAGAACTGGAACATGCAAAACAACGTGGTGCAGTCATCTATGCCGAACTTGTCGGATACGGTTCTACGGGAGATGCATATCACATTACTTCTCCGGCAGAAGACGGAAGCGGAGCAGCCAAAGCAATGGAACTTGCAATGGAAGAAGGCGGAATCGAACCTTCTCAGGTAGATTATATCAATGCACATGGAACCAGTACACATCATAATGACCTGTTCGAGACACGTGCAATTAAGCTGGCACTCGGCGAAGCGGCAAAGGATGTTGTGATCAATTCTACAAAATCTATGATCGGACATCTGCTTGGCGCAGCAGGAGGTGTAGAGTTTATTACCTGTGTGAAGACAATTCAGGATAACTTCATTCATCAGACTGTCGGAACAGAAACCGCAGATGAAGAATGTGACCTGAATTATGCAATTGGTGCGCCGATTGAGAAGAAAGTGGATTATGTATTGACCAACTCGCTTGGATTCGGAGGGCATAATGCAGTGTTATTGTTGAAGCGGTATGAAGGCTAGCGGAGAATCACAGGAGGGACAAAGAGCATATGGAAATGGAGAAAATGATCGAACTCATAGATGCCGTGTCAAAGTCAGATCTGACAGGGTTTAAATATGAGGAAGAAGGAATCAAATTGCATTTGAGCAAGAAAGAAAATACATGCTATGTGACGGAAAATCTGTCTGCACCGGTGAATGCGGTAACAACTTCTGCTGCTGAGATAAAAAAAGCAGCAGAAGGAGATCAGATATCGGGAACGTCTGCCGAAGAAACACCTGTCGGAAATGTGGTGGAATCCCCGTTGGTAGGAACATTCTATGCAGCACCTGCGGAGGATGCGGAAAGTTTCGTAAAAGTCGGTGACAGAGTAGAAAAAGGACAGACACTCGGAATTGTAGAAGCAATGAAGCTGATGAATGAGATCGAAAGCGATTACAGCGGAACAGTCGCAGAGATTCTGGTAAATAATCAGGAAGGTGTGGAATATGGACAGCCATTGTTCCGCATCGTGTAGGAGGACAGTATGAATCATTTGGATATCAATCAGATAAAAGAAATCATCCCGCACCGCCACCCATTTCTTCTGTTGGATTATATTGAGGATTATGTACCGGGAGAATACGCAGTGGGATATAAATGTGTGTCTTACAGAGAAGAATTCTTCGCCGGACATTTTCCGGAAGAACCGGTGATGCCGGGAGTACTGACCGTGGAAGCGCTGGCGCAGGCCGGTGCGGTTGCAATCTTAAGTCTGGAAGAAAACAAAGGAAAGATTGCATATTTCGGCGGAATCAATAAATGTAAATTCAAAGGTAAGATCATTCCGGGAGACAAGGTACGTCTGGAGACGAAGATCATCCGGCGAAAAGGGCCTGTCGGTGTCGGCGAGGCAGTCGCAAGTGTGGATGGAAAGGTAGTAGTCAGTGCAGAACTGACATTCATGGTTGGATAAACAAAAAGCAGCATAGGAGTGTAAAAGATGATTAAAAAAGTATTGATCGCAAACAGGGGAGAGATTGCAGTGCGTATCATCCGCGCCTGCCGTGAGATGGGAATAGAGACTGTGGCGGTCTATTCCGAGGCGGACAAAGAAGCACTGCACACGAAGCTTGCAGATGAAGCAATCTGCATAGGTCCTGCTCCGTCAAAAGACAGCTATCTCAGTATGGAAAATATCATCAGTGCAACAATCATCAGTGGTGCAGATGCAATTCATCCTGGATTCGGATTCCTGTCTGAGAACAGTAAATTTGCAGAATTATGTGAGCAATGCAATATTACATTCATCGGACCGGATTCCAAAGTCATTGCAAGCCTTGGTAATAAACAGGTTGCGAGAAATACAATGATGGCAGCAGGCGTTCCGGTCATACCCGGAAGTAAAGAACCGGTCTACGATGCAAAGACAGGTGCTGCGTTGGCACAGGAGATCGGCTATCCGGTTATTATAAAAGCTGCCCTTGGCGGCGGAGGGAAAGGCATGCGTACTGCATGGACATCGGAAGAGTTTGAATCTGCATTTCAGACGGCGCAGAAAGAGACCGAGATGGCATTTGCCGATTCGACGATGTACATTGAACACTTTGTAGAAAATCCAAGACATATTGAGTTCCAGATTCTGGCAGATAAATATGGCAATGTGATCCATCTGGGAGAAAGAGACTGTTCCATCCAGCGTAATCATCAGAAATTAATTGAAGAATCCCCATCTGTTGCATTGTCAGATGAACTGAGAAAAAAGATGGGAGATGCGGCGGTGAAAGCCGCCAAAGCAGCAGGGTATGAGAATGCCGGAACGATCGAGTTCTTATTAGAAAAATCCGGGAACTTTTATTTCATGGAAATGAATACCAGGATCCAGGTGGAGCATCCGGTAACGGAATGGGTAACCGGTGTAGATCTTGTAAAGGAACAGATCCGTATCGCATCCGGACAGAAGCTGTCCTATACACAGGAAGACATTAAACTGACCGGACATGCGATCGAGTGCAGGATCAATGCAGAGAATCCGGAGAAAGGATTCCGCCCGTCTCCGGGAACGATCACGGATATGTATCTTCCGGGAGGAAAGGGAATCCGCATCGATTCTGCAATATACAGTGGTTATACGATTCCGCCATATTATGATTCCATGGTGGCAAAACTGATCGTATGGGCGAAGAACCGTCAGGAAGCAATCCACAAGATGCAGAGTGCGCTGGGTGAGGTCATTATAGAAGGAATTGACACGAATGTGGATTATCAGTATGGAATTGTGAATCATCCGGATTACATTGAGGGAAATATAGATATTGAATTTATTGAAAGACTGTAGAGGTGACTGCTGATGAAGCTGGACAACGTATTTAAGAAAACCAGAATTGCTGTCGGAAGAAAGAATTATATTACATTTACCAGACGACCGGAAGTACCGGAGGGATTACTCCGCAAATGTAACAAGTGTGGAGGAGCAATTATTGCAGAGGATGTAAAGAAAGATCATTACATCTGTCCGAAGTGCGGGGGATATTTCCGCGTGCATGCGAGACGAAGGATCGAGATGGTTACAGATGAAGGTTCTTTTGAAGAGTGGGATTCTGATCTTCAGGGAGGGAATCCTCTGGAATACAAAGGATACGAAGAAAAACTGGAAAAACTGCAGGAAAAGACAGGGCTTTCAGAAGCAGTCATAACAGGAAAAGCAAAGATTGACGGCCGTGAGACGGCTATCGGAGTCTGTGATGGGAGATTTTTGATGGCCAGCATGGGAGAAGCAGTTGGAGAGAAGATAGCAAGGGCAGTAGAGCGGGCAACAGAAGAAAGACTTCCGGTCATCTTATTTGCCTGCTCCGGAGGGGCCCGCATGCAGGAGGGAATCGTCTCTCTGATGCAGATGGCAAAGACATCCGCAGCACTGAAGCACCACAGTGATGCCGGACTTCTTTATATCAGCATACTGACTGATCCCACGACTGGCGGAGTAACCGCAAGCTTTGCGATGCTCGGGGATGTGATCCTGGCAGAGCCAAAAGCTCTGATCGGGTTCGCAGGCCCAAGAGTGATCGAGCAGACCATCGGCCAAAAGCTTCCGGAGGGATTCCAAAGAGCAGAGTTCTTACTGGAACATGGGTTCCTGGATGCCATTGTAGAACGTCCGCAGATGAAAGCAGTACTTTCTAAAATCCTTGCACTTCATGAGAATGGAAAAGGAACAGATTTTAATAGAAAAGAATGTGCTCAGGATCTGGTGGCAGACGGAAGGAAAGAAGAAAAATTAACGGCATGGCAGAGAGTAGAACTTTCCAGACGAAAAGACCGTCCGGTAGGAAGTGATTACATCGATGCGCTCTTTACAGACTTTGTAGAATTCCACGGTGACAGATATTTTGCAGATGACAAAGCAATCATCGGCGGTGTGGCAAGGTTCCATGGTATGCCGGTAACGGTGATCGCACAGGCAAAGGGAAGAAATACGAAAGAAAATATCGAACGAAACTTCGGCATGCCGAAACCAGAAGGTTATCGAAAAGCATTAAGACTGATGAAACAGGCAGAAAAATTTGCCAGACCTGTCATTTGTCTGGTTGATACACCGGGAGCGTTCTGTGGACTGGAAGCAGAAGAACGCGGACAGGGAGAAGCGATTGCCAGAAATATCTATGAGATGTCCGGATTAAAGGTTCCGGTCGTATCTATCATTATCGGTGAAGGCGGAAGCGGCGGAGCACTTGCGATGGCAACTGCGGATGAAGTATGGATGCTGGAGAATTCTATCTATTCGATTCTTTCGCCGGAAGGATTTGCAAGCATTCTATGGAAAGACAGTTCTAAAGCAAAAGAAGCCGCAGAAGTGATGAAACTGACTGCAGAGAATCTGAAATCGCAGGGAATCGTAGAACGTGTTTTCGCAGAACCGCAAACATATACGGTTCAGAATATGGATTCTGTGATCATGCAGATAAATGAAGCAATAGAAGAATTTCTGATGAAATATGGAAGCATGTTAGAACAGGAATTGATAAGACATAGATACGAGCGCTTCAGAAATATGTAATAGGTATGGACACATAGATTCTATGATATGATGAGGAAAAAGATATGGAAATACAACCATTGAAAATAGGAACAAAGATGGCAAAAGTTCCGGTTATCCAGGGTGGTATGGGAGTAGGGATCAGCCTTGGAAATCTTGCCGGAGCAGTTGCAAAAGAGGGCGGCATAGGGATCATCTCTGCCGCTCAACCCGGCTTTAAAGAAAAAGATTTTGAAAAGAATCCATTAGAAGCAAACTTAAGAGCGGTGAAATCGGAATATGAAAAAGCAAGAAAACTGGCACCGGATGGAATCATAGGATTTAATCTGATGGTTGCCATGGAGCATTATGAAGAATATGTGCATGCGGTGGTAGAAGCAGGCGCAGATCTGATCGTATCGGGAGCGGGACTTCCGACGGAACTTCCGAAATATGTGGGGGATTCGGACATTCTGCTTGCGCCGATCGTATCTACTGCAAAGTCGGCGAATGTCATATTAAAGTACTGGGATAAAAAATATCAAAGAATACCGGATCTGGTAGTGATCGAAGGACCGCTTGCCGGGGGACATTTGGGATTTCGTGAAGATCAGCTGGATGAATATGAAGGACAGGCAATATACGATCAGGAGATTCAGAAAATCAAAGAAATCATACAGAACTACTCGGATAAATACGAAAAGAAGATTCCGATAGCAATCGGTGGAGGAATTCATGACAGTGAAAGCGCCGCACATGCATTTTCCCTTGGAGCAGATGCGATACAAGTGGCAACTAGATTCGTTACAACGGAAGAATGTGACGCAGACATCCGCTATAAAGAAGCATATCTGAATGCCGGAAAAGAAGATATTGTGATCGTAAAAAGTCCTGTGGGAATGCCGGGACGTGCGATTCTGAATCCCTTTATGAAAAAAGTAAAAGAACAGGGCAGGATCGCTCCCGCACATTGTTACCGTTGTCTGAAACACTGTAATCCGGGAACGACACCATATTGTATTACGCAGGCACTGATCAATGCCGCAAAGGGAAATGTCGATGATGCATTACTTTTCTGCGGGGCATATGCATACAGAGCAGATCATCTGGAAACTGTGAAAGAAGTTATTGATTCTCTGATGCCAGAAAGGGTATAATAAAAGACAAGAGTAAAGAATGAAGAGTTAAAGTGAAGGAAATTACAGAAGATGGGAATGGATGACGCATATAAGATGATCAATCAGACACTGGTCAGTCTGATCAATGAAATATGGGAGCTGGAAGAAAAGGCGATTATTACGGACGAGTTCAAGGATCTTACAAATAATGATATGCATGTAATAGAAGCAATCGGACTCGGAGAAGGAAATAATATGTCTTCCATCGCCAGAAAGCTGAATATTACGGTAGGATCCCTTACGACTGCCATGAACAGTCTGGTGAATAAAAGATATGTGGAGCGTCACCGCAGTGAAGAAGACAGAAGAGTCGTTCTTGTCAAGCTGACAGAAAAAGGTGTAAAGGCTTACCATCATCACGAAGATTACCACAGACAGATGACACAGGCTATCCTGGACAAACTGGATGATACCGAACTTCCGGTACTTGTGAAGACACTGGATGCATTATCTGAATTCTTTACCGGGTATAGTGAGAATAAGGAGTCATAAGAGTATATGGTAAAAGGTGTAATTTTTGACATGGATGGAACGATGTTTGATACAGAATGCCTTTCTACAAAAGGATGGATTTATGCAGGCAAAAAGTTGGGCGTAGACATTCCGATTGCATTGACAGATTCTTTCAGGGGAAGAAATCCACAATCAATCCGAAAAAAATTTGCAGAATATTTTGGAGACAGACTGGATTATGATGAAGCAAGGGCAATGAAGCATGAGTACTTCGATGAAGTGACAAAAGACTCTGTTCCGCATAAAGAAGGATTACGGGATTTATTAGAATACTTAGATGCACATAAGATTCCGGCTGTGATAGCGACTTCTACAGAGAAAAAGCGTGCAAGCAGGCTGATACATGTGTCCGGTGTAGAACATCTTATTGCAAATGCGATATACGGAGATATGGTAGAACATGGAAAGCCAGAGCCGGATATTTTTCTGAAGGCGGCAGAGTTGATTGGACAGAATCCGGAAGAATGTCTGGTTCTTGAGGACAGTGCCCCTGGACTTCTGGCTGGGAAGGCAGCAGGCGGATATACGATCTATGTACCGGATATGGCGGTTGTGCCGGAAGAAGTAAAGAAAGGAATCACGGAAGAACTGGCAGATCTGCATGAAGTGACTGCATGGATCGAGAAAGAGAATAACAAATAAGAAGATAGAAAGTGACTGTCATGCAGCCTTTACAGGTTGTGGGCAGTTTTTTCTGCATATGTCAGAAATACAAAATAAAATTCATAGAATTCAGGAGGAATAGCAATGTACGAAAAAGAAGCAGAACAATTACAGACAATTATTGATGACAGTGAAAGAATTGTATTTTTCGGAGGTGCAGGTGTCTCTACAGAGAGTGATATTCCGGATTTCCGAAGTGCGGATGGATTATACCGGCAGAAGTATAAGTATTCACCGGAACAGATTGTAAGCCACAGTTTCTTCGTACAGAACCCGGAAGGATTCTATGAATTCTATAAGGAGAAGATGATGTTCCTGGATGCGAAACCGAATGCTGCACATCGCAAGCTTGCAGAACTAGAAGCAGCCGGCAAATTAACTGCCGTGATCACGCAGAATATTGACGGACTTCATCAGGAGGCAGGAAGCAAAAATGTACTGGAACTGCACGGAAGTATTCATCGCAATTACTGCATGAAATGCCATAAATTCTACGATGCGGCTTATGTAAAACATGCAGACGGAATCCCGAGATGCAGCTGCGGTGGAATGATCAAACCGGATGTTGTACTTTATGAGGAAGGTCTTGATTCTGCTGTGATCAATAAGAGTGTGAAGGCAATAAGTGAAGCAGATACGCTGATCATAGGTGGTACGTCCCTGATCGTTTATCCGGCAGCAGGATTTATTGATTATTTCAGAGGAAAACATCTGGTGGTGATCAATAAGGGTGCAACAGCCAGAGAAGTTGGTGCAGAGTTGACGATTGCGGCACCGATCGGGGAGATACTGGGACAGATAAAGGTACAGTAAAGACTGAATAAAAAGAGGAACTGCCAACAACAGTTCCTCTTTGTGTATTGTATTATAATTCCGAATTAAATATGTAAATTAACCTACAATGCGGTATTTCTTATCTACAGCATTCAGAAGTTCATGTCCGTCTTCTGTTACGAGAACAAGGTCTTCAACACGAACACCGTATTTTCCTTCGAGGTAGATACCAGGCTCGATAGAGAAGATCATACCAGGCTCAGCTACATTCTTGTTGATCGGGCTTACATCACCATACTCGTGATCTTCCTGTCCGATGAAGTGTCCAAGACGGATTCTCCAATATTCGCTGTATCCGGCTTCGTCGATCAGATCTCTTGCCTGAGCGTCGATATCACAGAAACGTACACCAGGTTTGATAACGGCTTCAGCCTTCTCAACTGCTGTACGAACCAGATCATGGATAGCAGCCTGCTCATCGTCTACGCTCTTGCAGTAGAATGTTCTTGTCATATCTGAGCAGTAACCATTCCAGATACATCCCATATCGATCAGGACACATTCTCCGGCTTTCAGAGTTCTTGTCTCACTTGGTGTATGGTGCTGGTCAGCAGCATTAGCTCCGAAACATACGATGGTATCAAAGCTTACTCCGCTTGCTCCTTCTTTCAGGTACTCAGCATCGATGAAGTCCGCAACTTCTTTTTCTGTCATACCTTCTTTGATGAAGTCTGCAACTCTTTCCATAACCTTATCATTGATAACAGATGCCTGTTTCATGATTGCAATTTCTTCTGCATTCTTAACTGCACGAACACCGTCTACGCAGTCAGATCCCCAGATTGTCTTCATCTCAGGGCAGCGCTCCTGAAGTGGAATGAGGAAACGAGCCGGCCATGTCTTGTCAATTCCAAGAGTACTCTTGGTATCGATGTGCTCCATCAGAACCCCGATCTGATCATCCATGTCACTGAACCACACTTCCTCAAATCCTGTATTTGATACATAATACAGATAGTTCAGGAATAATGTATGCTTTCCACTTGTTCTGAGTAACAGTGCATATAATCTTTCCCCAGGATTTACCATGATGCCTGTTAAAAAGCGAATGCTCAGTGGATCAGATACCAATAACTGATCAATTCCTTTCTCATTCATTTTTTCCAATACGCGGTTAATTCTTTCGTTCATTGTTAAAATGCTCCTTCCTGTGCGTTTTGTTAAAAATCCTATCTAGAATAATAGCATAATTTGGATAAAATAACTAGAAATTAGGCAATTTTAAACGATTAATTTTTGAAATGTTTAGACAACAATTTCTAATGTTTATCATATTGACTTTAATAGAACAATGTGATAGTATATTAAAAATAATGAATGGGCATTACACAGTATGGTAATGCCCATTTTTTTATTGCTATGCATTCGTAAGTAGCATGTTGATAGCAAGGGGTATAAATACGAAGGTATACGTATAAGAGTAATTTTTTGAGAATGCTCTTGTAAAAAGAGAGGAAGAGGGTAGGAAATATGAAAGAAAAGAAAAAATTATCACTGGCTGCACAGATATTCATTGCACTGGTTTTGGCGGTCATTGCAGGATTACTGATGCAGAAATACGCAAATTTTGCGGAAACTTATATCAAGCCATTTGGTACGATCTTTCTGAATTTACTGAAATTCATTGTCGTTCCGATCGTACTGTTTTCCATTATGTGTGGAATTATTTCCATGAAGGACATTAAAAAGGTCGGATCGATCGGAGCAAAGACAGTCGTTTACTATATGTGTACGACAGCATTTGCCATTACATTCGGACTTATTGGGGCAAATATGTTCAAAGGAGCATTTCCGAAGATTGCGACAACAGATCTTTCTTATAAAGCAGATCAGACGATTTCACTGATGGATACGATTGTAAATATCTTTCCATCAAATTTTGTATCACCGATGGTGGAGGCAAATATGCTCCAGGTGATCGTGACGGCACTGATTCTTGGATTTGGAATTATCCTTCTGGGAGAAGGTGAAAGAAATACAAGACTGGTAACAGCCTGTAATGATTTGAATGATGTATTTATGAAATGTATGGAGATGATCCTGAAGTTATCACCGATTGGTGTGTTCTGTCTGCTGAGTCCGGTCATTGCTTCAAACGGGCCGGCGATCATCGGTTCACTCGCGATGGTACTTCTGGCTGCTTATGTATGCTACATCATCCATGCAGTAGTTGTATATTCGTTTGCAGTAAAGACAATGGGCGGAATGAGCCCGTTAAAATTCTTCAAGGGAATGCTTCCGGCAATCATGTTCGCATTCTCAAGTTCTTCATCTGTCGGAACACTTCCGATTAATATGGAATGCGTAGAAAACATGGGAGCATCTAAAGAAGTATCTTCTTTCGTACTTCCGCTGGGAGCTACGATTAACATGGACGGAACTGCAATCTATCAGGGCGTGTGTGCGATCTTTATTGCATCATGCTATGGCATTCATCTGACGCTTCCGCAGATGCTGACGATGATCCTGACTGCAACGCTGGCTTCCATCGGTACTGCAGGAGTTCCGGGAGCAGGTATGGTTATGCTCGCAATGGTACTTACCTCAGTCGGACTTCCGGTTGACGGAATCGCACTGGTTGCCGGCGTGGACCGTATCTTTGATATGGGACGTACGGTGGTTAATATTACTGGTGATGCATCTTGTTGTATTATTGTTTCGAATATGGAACGGAAGAAAGATGCAAAGAGGGAAATTGCAAACGGACTGTAGACTAGTGGAACCAGTTGGAACGGCGTGTTGTGTCGTTTTTAGTGTCCCAGTGGCTCGTTATAAGAATAAAAATAATAGGTGCTTTCCAGTATGTGTGCTGGGAGCACCTATTATTTTGTGATTTTTAAAGATGTTTGGGTGTTGCCCGGTAATTGGGCAAAAAAATAGGACTGCAATGTTTGGGAGGAGTGCAGTCCTGAGGAAAAAGTTATGAAAAAGATTTAAATGTTTTGTTCTCTTGAACAATTACAAGTATAGAGGGAATTTGTGATGAAAGTGTGATGGAAGTGGGGAGAAAATGTTAATAATTTGAGATTGGAAAATAATTTTTTGCAGGTGTCCGGTTAATTGAACACCTGGTGTGCTATTATAAATACATCATATGTTATGGTTTATCAATAAAAGCTAAAAAATAGCATATTTAAAAACATCATATGTTATAGTTTAGTTTATTGTCATTATATATGCTTCAATATGTCTTTACAAGTATTTATAAAAGTGGTAGTTTAAAAAAAACATTGAAATGAATTGCGAAAGAGGTGAGAATATGAAACAAAACAAAGTATATGAAATTCGATTAAAGATTTTCTTATTAAGAGACATACCAGTTATTAAAATTATGGGTGAAGAAGCAGAGTTTATAGACTCTGCGCTGGCTAAGGATTCCAAATGGCTGGAATATCATGAGAAGAATTGTTTAAAAAATTATTGTATGGGAGGACTATATCCGATTGAAAAAGACGGTGTATATAAAAAAGAAGAGATATATACGATTACAATCCGAACCGTAGATGTTGAGCTAGCAAAATATTTTTCAAAGGAATTACGAAATCATTATACGGAAAGTATGAAAGGACTTACATTAGAAAATCGAATTTTGCCAAAGAAATTTATCGGCGAAATTTATACATTAACACCAGTGATAATAAAAACAGATAAAGGGTATTGGCGTGATCAAATTTCTATAAATGAGTTTGAAAGATTACTGGTTGAAAATTTGATAAAAAAATATAATCAATATACAGGTGAGAAGATAGATGAAGATTTTCAATTATATACAGGCCTTACATTCATGAATAGAAAGCCGGTGAAAGTAGAATATAAAGGAATACATTTATTGGGCGATAAGGTGAATCTTAAAATATCAGATGATGTAAGGGCACAGGAATTAGCATATGTTTTACTTGGCACAGGAATTGGAACAATGAATGCAAGAGGATACGGTTATTGCAATTATAGATGGTTATAAAAGGTGGTGATAATGTGTTAAAAGATTGTCTGGACATATTTCGTGAGGAATTAGATCGGATAGCCGAAAAGACTGGAGATGAAGACAGACTTATTTTAGATGAGTATATCCCTGCAGATGGAGATTATCTTCTGGTAAAAAGGGATGGAACGATTGAAACATGTTCTGTAAAGTTAAATAAGAAAACAAGAATGGTTGAAAAAGAATCGTCAAATACGGAAGTGTATGATGAAATATGCTTTTATGATTATCACAGCAGATTGGTAAGTATGGATAAGCCTCAAGATCCAAAAAAAGTAATACATTCTAATAACTATCTGGCGTTTTGGATAAAATGGGACAGCCTTGAAAATGGGAAGTTGAATATAGAGGCAGTAGATCGATATTATGATGTATTGATGAATCCAAGAGAGAAATATAAAAAAGCACAAGATCGGAAAATGTATGATTATATTGAAGAAAAAATTGGGGAGGTGAATCAGGAAAAGTTAGAAGAAAATCGAAAATGGATAAAAGAAAATATTTTTTCTCTAGATAAATTTAACATGGATTTTGTAAAAAAAAATTATTTGAAAATTTTCTTTGAGGATGATCGTGAACTTTATATTCAGGAAGAACAGAGATATCTGATGACAAAGATATTTAATAAAAATGATTACAATCTGGAAGTGGATAATTTGATTTTGGGTTTACCAAATGATAATTTAGGATTGAATTCCAAAAAGCCATATATGGAAAATAAAACAAGGAAAATTACGGTTCCATATTTAATTACTCCGGAAGAGGCTGTGATACAAAGAAAATTTTTTGATTATTTAATGAATCAGGCAAATGCAGGCAGAACAGATGTTTTTTTTGATATGTCACCACAAATAGATGATGTAAAAAGAAAACAGATAATTGCAAAGAAAAGAGGAGAACTGCTATCAAGTGATTTTAATGGTTATTTCTTAAGAATACAAAAAGGAAAAGAATTAGAAATTCAGCATCAGGATACAATCGTCGATTACAAATATTTCCTGAAAAGTAAATTCCAATATCAAAATGTTTTGGGCTTAGAAGACAAAGAAGGATGGTATAAAGAATATACAAATCGGCAGGAAATGCAAATGATTGTAAATGAAATACTATTTTCAAAGTGGCTAGTATCTAATTATTTTACAAAAGAGGAAGATATCAGTGCAGAAGGTGAAATTAAACGTAATCTGGTAGGATCCAGAGAGGCCATTTTTTCATGGATTTATAAAGGTCGAAAAGAAGGAATGGATTCTATACTTCATAAGATATGTATGAATATGATTAAAAATTCTGTTTCGAAGGGTTATATGAATAAAGCAGGGCAGCAGTTTAATTTAATGTGTTCACTCGAAGGATATTTTGGAGGATATAGTGTGAAAGAAAGTAGAGGGTAGCCAAAAAGTGGCGCACTGAAACAAGCTAC
>ERZ894191.956-NODE-956-length-19093-cov-11.360647_pt1 | contig 19093 bp, 19 predicted proteins | sample MGYA00380282_ERZ894191 | MGnify/ENA primary metagenome ERZ894191 (study PRJEB32331, sample SAMN06328485) | human gut metagenome | biome: human gut microbiome; feature: stool | host: Homo sapiens | collected 2013-02-21 ...
TTTTTTTCAAGCAGAAGACGGCATACGAGATCTAGTACGGTCTCGTGGGCTCGGATATGTGTATAAGAGACAAACTAATCCCATATCTAAAAGACCATTTTCTATGCGTTCTTTAATTTCATCTGCAGTAGTACTATGAATATGGAATTTTACAAAAGGATAATGATTTCTAAATTGTTTAATAATTTCCATGATTTCATCTAAATTATCAGTTTGTCCAGTTCCAATATAAATATTCCCAACTAATAATTCATCATTATTCAATTCATCTACTGTCTTATCAACTAACATTAAAATACTTTCAGCTCTTTTCTTCAAAAGCATTCCCTTTTCTGTTAAAACCATTCTTTGTTTATTTCTAACAAATAATAAATGACCTATTTCATTTTCCAATTCTTTCATTTGTTTTGATAATGCAGGTTGTGATACATGTAATTTTTGTGCAGCTTTTGTCATATTTTCTTCTTCTGATATTTTAATAAAATACTTTAAGACTCTTAATTCCATGCTTGCCTCCATAACTATTAGTTATATTATAGCATAAAATATATGTATTTGTAATTGACATTGTTTTTATTATCATTATAAATGAAAGGAGAACATTTATGGAAATATTATTCATATCAACAATTGCTGCTTTATTACAAGGTCTTACAGGCTTTGGTGCAGGAATTATACTTATGTTATATCTACCCTATCTTTATCCAGTGATTCAATGTTCAGGAATCATTGGGATCATTTGTTTGTTTTTATCTTTGATAATGGCTTTACAGTATAGAAAGTTTATTGAACTTAAGAAAGTATTAATCCCTTTGAGCATATATATTTTAATATCTACAATCACAATAGTGATAGGACCCTCTTTAAACTCTAGTTATTTAAAAAAAGGATTATCTCTCTTTTTTATTTTATTAAGTTTCTATTTTCTTTTTATAAAAAAGAAAAATACTCAAATAAAAATGAGTATATTTATTTCGCTATTTTGTATTTTAATTTCTAGTATATGTGACGGTTTATTTGGTATTGGTGGGCCCTTAATGGTTATTTATTTTAAAAATAAAACAGATAATCAAAATGAATATCTTGGATGTATTCAATTATTTTTCCTAGTTAACTGTATTTATAATACGATTTTAAGAATAATCAACGATATTCTTTTACCTCAACACCTATCCATAATTTTGATATCAATACCTGCTATTTGTTTAGGTTTACTTATAGCTAAAAAGATTTCTTATCAATTAAATATTAATTTCATTAATAAAATAACTTATCTTATTATCGGTTTAAGTGGTCTTTTCAATTTAATAGCATAGAAAAAATCGGTTCAATGAACCGATTTTTATATATACTAAATACCAAATAATAAGTCTACATAAGTTGGAATTGGCCAATAAGAATCGTCAACTAATTCTTCAATTGTATCCACTGTTTCTCTTAATGATTGCATAATACCGAAGACATCATCTCTCCACATAGTAGCTACTTCGAAGATTTCTTCTTCGCTTGCTTGTGCTTTTGCGATATTATTTTCTAATGTTGTTAATTTATCTTTAGCGTCTTGTAGTAATCCAGCTAGTTTAGTTGCATCATCAGTTAAGAATGCTGCTGGAATACCTGCTTCTTTTGCAGCAACAACTTCTGACGACACTTTAGCTAAATAATCACAAGCTGCTGGATAAATTTGTGTTTTAACCATTTTAACTGCAGTTAAAGCTTCAACTTGAATTGTTTTAATATAGTTATCTAATAAGATTTCATAACGTGAAGCGATTTCTACTTTTGTATAAACACCTTGACGATCTAACATATCAATATATTTTGGATCTTTTAAGCATTTCAAAGCATCAACAGTGTTTTTGTGGTTAGGAAGTCCACGTCTTTTTGCTTCTTCTTCCCATTCAGCTGAATATCCATCACCATTGAAGATAATTCTCTTATGTTCAGAAATAAATTCTTTAACAACTTCTTCAAATGATTTTCCACCTTCAATAGCATCAGCCATTTGTGTCATTTCTTCAGCTAACATAGAATTTAAAATTGTGTTAGGCCCAGCTACAGATTGTGCAGAACCAACAGCACGGAATTCAAATTTATTACCTGTAAAGGCAAATGGTGAAGTTCTGTTACGATCTGTATTATCTTTAGAGAAAGTTGGTACTACAGAAACACCTGTATCAAAACGTCCAATTTCTTCATGATCAGATTTTTTACCAGTACAAATATCTTCTACTACTTTATCTAATTCTTCACCTAAGAACATAGAAATGATTGCTGGTGGTGCTTCGTTAGCTCCTAAACGATGATCGTTTCCAGCAGAAGCAATTGACATACGTAAGATTTCAGCATATTCATCAACAGCTTTGATTGTACAAGCTAATGCAGCTAAGAAAGGTTTATTTTCTTCAGGATTTTTTCCTGGATTAAATAAGTTGATTCCTGTATTAGTAATTACTGACCAGTTATCATGTTTACCAGAACCATTAACTCCAGCAAATGGTTTTTCATGTAATAAACAACGTAAACCATGTTTTTTAGCGATATCTTGAGCAATTTGCATTAATAAATGGTTGTTATCTGTCGTAATATTTACTTTTGCATAAACACAAGCAACTTCATGTTGTGCAGGTGCAACTTCGTTATGTTTTGTTTTAGATGGAATCCCGTATTTCCATAATTCAGCATCTAAATCTTTCATGAAAGCCGCAACTTTACGTTTTAAAGAACCGAAGTAATGATCTTCTAATTCTTGTCCTTTTGGTGCCATAGCTCCAAATAAAGTTCTACCAGTTAATTTTAAATCCATACGTTCTTGATAATATTTATCATCAACTAAGAAATATTCTTGTTCAGCCCCTACTGAAGCAGAAACTTTAGTTACCCCTTCAACCCCAATTAAAGGTAACAAACGACAAGCTGCTTTACTTAATGCATCACATGATCTAAGTAAAGGTGTTTTCTTATCTAATGCTTCCCCAGTATATGAACAGAATAACGTTGGAATATATAATGTTCCATCTTTAACGAATGCAGGTGATGTACAATCCCATGCTGTATATCCTCTTGCTTCGAAAGTAGCTCTTAAACCACCTGATGGAAATGAAGAAGCATCAGGTTCTCCTTTTCTTAATGTTTTCCCACTAAATTCTAAAACAGCTTTTGACCCATCTGGTTCTAAAAAAGCATCATGCTTTTCTGCAGTTAATCCTGTCATTGGAGTAAACCAGTGAGTAAAATGTGTAGCTCCATGTTCAACTGCCCAAATTTTCATTGCATTCGCAATAACAGTTGCACATTCTTTTGATAATTCTTCGCCTTTATCAAGCGATTCATGGAATGCTTTATATGTTGATTTAGGAATTCTTTCCTTCATAACATCATCAGTAAAAGCTAGGCATCCATAATCTTCAACTAACTTGTTAAATTCCATCTTTGTATCCCCCTTATTTAGTATATAAATTATTATTTATATGATGTCATTATACAAACGAAAATATAGGTTGTCAACAACTATTACAAAGTTTTTATCATTTTGATAATTTTTTATTTATTTTATACAAAAAAAGAGCTGCATACTATTGAGCAGCAGTTCTTTTAGCTTTCTTTTCTTCTTTTCTTCTTTTCTTTTCCCATTTACGATGAGTTTGGTTATATTCTTCAACTTGACAGTGAATTCTCTTATTTGAATGAACAACAGCATCCACAAATCCCATTTGATCTTTTGGAGCAACAGTTTGTCGTGTTCCATCATCCATATAGATTTCATATGAATGTGCATTTGTAATGATCTTTGTCATTTTAGCGATTGGATCTGTAATTGTTTCACAGTTCATTAAGTTAATTTCTTTTGTTTTTCCAATTCTTCTATGAATTTCTAAAGTTCTTCTTTTTACAACATATTTATAAGGTCTATATCCAAATAAATACCCAATAGCAATGACACCTAATACAACAACCGCAGGTAAATCACTAAAATTACCCGAAACAATCATATACACCACATAGATTGCATAAAATACACTAAAGTATGCAGCAGGTAAATTTAATTGAACTTTAAATTCTTTTTCAAATGGTGTTAATTCCGCATTTGATTCGACTTTTTTTGATTCCATAAAAACCCCTCTTTAATTCTATACTTTCAATATTTAATAAATATCAATTTTCTTTAATAAAGTCAACTCATATTCATTAAATATTTTTTTAAAAAATAAGGGACGGGGAATCCCGCCCTTATTCATTATCTTATTTAATTTATCAATATTAAGCTTCTGCAGCTTGTTTGTTTTGATATTTTTCGTAAGAGATTAAGAATGGTACATAGATAACTGTTGAAACAACAATTAAGATTGCTTGAGTTACTGCACCCATTACGTTAGCACCACATGCTAAGAAACCAAATACGATTGGTGGAGTTGTCCAAGGTACTGTTAAACATGCAACTGGACAGAATCCGATAACTGTTAATACATAACCAATAATGATTGTGATTAATGGAGCAACTACGAATGGAATACCTAAGATTGGGTTTAATACCATTGGAATACCAAATGTAACTGTTTCATTGATGTTGAATAATCCTGGAACTAATGATAATGTAGCGATTGCTTTGTTATCTTCACGTTTACCAAAGATCATGATTGCGATTACTAAACCGATAGTAACACCTGAACCACCGAATTCACCCCACATTTGTAATGCATACATGTTGATGATGTTTGTTGGTTTTTCACCTTTGTTGAATTTTTCAACGTTTTCAAGTGCTAATGGTGTAAATAATGCTTCTTTTACTGCAGATAACATGTTGTTACCATGAATACCTACTAACCAGAATAACATGATTACTAAATAGATAATCATAACACCTGGAACTGTAGCACCTACAGCCCCTAAAGGACCTTGGATACCATTTTTGATAACGTCATTTAAGTATAAACCAGTTAAGTTATAACAAGCAGAACCAATACAAGCTGTGATGATTAAAGTGATAGTAGCTGGTACTAAAACTTCGAATGCACGAGCAACTCCTGGTGGAACTTGTTCTGGCATTTTAATTTTTAATGCATCTTGTTTTTCAAAGAAGCAGAATAATTCTACAGATAATACACCAATAATCATACCAGTGAATAAACCAGTAGCTCCTAATTCGTTACCAGCAACACCAGTGAAAGCTTCTTTAGCTCCGTCTACCATGTGTGAAGTGTTTGTAACTGATAACCATGCAGCTAAACCTACTAATCCTGGAATATAACCAGCTTTTTCAGCTCCCATGTTCCAAATACCGATTTCTTGGGCGATACCAAGAGTGATACCAACTGTGATACAGCTGATTGTACAGAAGTTAACGGCTTGGAATGCAGGATTTAAGAAATCTAAAGCCATGATTGGTTTGAAGAATAACCCTAAACCTGTTTGGTCGTTAACTAATACGTTACACCATAAAACCCCAATTGCCCCAGCGATTGTTAAAGGCATGAAGTTTTGGAACGCATTTTTAATTGCAGATAAATATTTGTTTTGACCGCACCATGCACCAGCGCGACCTAAGACATCCGCCATTTTGTCCATAAATTTTTCCTCCCTTAAATATTTTTTTGACACTAATAGTATAATCTATTATGTAAATAAAAGTCAATGGTTTTTTAAATTAAAAGTACCATACTTTTAATTTTAAAAAACATATTTTTTTAAAAAATCCGCATAAAATAAGGGTTTTTCAAGGTTTAAAAAGCCGGTATTTTTCTTGAATTTTTTTGTAAAAAAAAGAAAACGCTATCATTTTAATAGCGTTTTTGATGTGTTTTTCACTATTGAACAGTAACAGTTTGAAGTTCGAATTTATTGTAATGATACCTTGTAAATGAATATTCAAAGATAATCCCACTACTTAAATAAGCTGTCTGTTCTACCTCAATATAAGGTTCATATTCTTTTAATCCTAATTGTTCTTGTTCCAGTGGACTTGATAAATGTGCACGAATTGTTTTATGAGAACTTTGAATCTTTAATTTTAACTCTTTTTCTATATACTGATAAATCGAGCCTTTTAAATGTTCCAATTTTAGATTTGGAATAATTGAGATAGGCATATATGTAATCTCTAGACAATACGGCAAATCATCCACTACTCTTTTTCTAATAATATGATAGACAAAGGATCCCTCTTCTATTTGTAATTTTTTAGATATATGCTCATCGCTAGGAATAACAGAAAACTCGATAATTTCACTTTTTAAATCCACTTTTCCATCTAATTTTCGTGTTAAGCCTAATCCTGATTGTTTAAGTTGTGTGGCATCTTCTGAAGAAGCATCATAATCTTTAACAAAAGTACCTGCTCCTCTTCTTCTTACAATTAAACCTTCTTTGACTAATATATCTAATGCTTTTTTCATTGTTTCTTTATTACAATGATATGCAACACATAATACATATTCATAAGGGAGTTTTTGTCCATATGTATATTTTTTATCAAAAATCTTACTTCTAATATCATCTGCGATATCAATATATTTGACCATAGACTATCCCTCCTACCATAACTAAAAATACCATACTTTTAATTAATTTGCACGGACTTTTTAACAAGAAGATTATTTTTGTGTAAAAGAAAAAACAATCCTAAGATTGTTTAAACTGTGGTAAATAGTCTTTATGCGCTTCAATAAGTTCATCAATAACAATATTAGCATCATGATCAATTTGACATAACAGATTCATATTTAAAGCTGTTACAGCTAAATCTCTATTTCCAGTAACCGCTGCTTCACAAACCATTCTTTCAAAAGCTTTCATCATATGCACATAACCACTAATTGGTAATTTTAATTCACCTGTTGCAATTGGTTAAGGTCTATATTTCTTTTCCAATATTTCCTTTTTGATTCTTTCTTTATTGTTTTGAAAATACGTATCAATTTCATAAACGATCATTTTATCAACTCCCGCTACACCCTTATTACGCTTGACCCTCTTGACTGCTTCATTTAGATTTTTATCATCTAATATCACTTCAATTAATCTCATGTTGTTTCTTCCTTCACTCGTAAATATATTTGAAACCATTCCCTCTACCTTCATCTCCATGGAATTGCGATTTCCAATTATGAGACCATTCTCGATTTCGAACTGTTCAAACATTGCTTATGATGAGTAAACATCATATAAACATTAGGTCCTTTAGTATTGTGTGTCCTACCTACTACGACCTTAGCTGACTTTTTGTGACAAACCTTTCTCGACCAACGGTACCATTACTGTTTTTAAAGTTTACTGGAATTCGTTGTCCACAAAACCTCTCGGGGTAATTCACTAATCCTCTAACTTTTACAACGTCTTGATTTACTGTCTTGGTTTTACGTTTACCTTTTGGACTTCGATTTGTAATGCAATCTCATCCACCATTTAGCCTTATATCAAGTTTCTGTTCGTACGCTCAAAAGAATCACTACACCACTTCCTCCATCCTTGCCATCACTGACAATGACTTGTGGTTCATTACACTTGGCGGTAAATACCTGTGGTTGGTTTATCTCCAACTGAATTAGTGCCATGCCCGGCACACATTAAAAAAATCGCTTGATATTATCTATCAAACGATTCTTTCATTAATCTAATTGTATTTGTTTTACAATTTCATTATCAAATGTTTTAATTGTAAAACAGTCATTTTCATAAATACCATAGCTATTCGTACCTTCTTTAGGTAAAGAAATCGAAGACGGATTTAAAATATAAATACCGTTTTCTTTTTTAGCAAGTGGTTTATGAAAATGTCCATAAATCAAAATATCATTTTCATTTAATAAAGGAAGTTGATCTTCATTAAATAAATGTCCATGTGTCATAAAGAAATGATGTTGATCAACATCCATCAAAGCATAGTCACTACGCATAGGGAAATCTAAAACCATTTGATCAACTTCACTATCACAATTTCCTCTAACTGCAATAATATCCTTCTTTAAAGGATTTAATAAAGCAATAACCTTCTTACAATTATAATCCTTAGGTAAATCATTACGTGGTCCATGATATAAAATATCCCCTAAAATAATAAGTTTATCCGCTTTTTCTTCATGATATTTTTCAATGGCCCTATTTGCCCAATAATAAGAACCATGAATATCTGATATAAACATTACTTTCATACAATTACGCTCTTCTAATTGTTTTGATCACAACTGGTGTTGTTGGACAATCTTGGAAGTTTGTAGGGACATTGGCAATTTGATCTACAATATCTAAACCTTCAGTAATTTTACCAAATGCAGCATATTCACCATCTAAATGTGGTGCTGGTTTATGCATAATAAAGAATTGTGAAGATGCTGAATCTTTGATCATTGTTCTAGCCATAGATAAAACACCTTCTGTATGTTTTAATTCATTGTTAACACCATTGCTTTTAAATTCACCTTTAATAGAATCACAATGTTTTTCTTTAAAATCTTTTGTATATCCCCCACCTTGAATCATAAATCCTGGGATAACTCTATGGAAAATCAATCCTGCAAAAAAATCTTCATCAATTAATTTTAAAAAGTTTTCTACTGTAATTGGTGCAACTTCAGGATAAAGTTCTCCTTTCATCACATCTCCATTTTCCATTTCAATTTCAATTAATACTTTTTCCATTCTCTAATTCTCCTTATCTACAACGTCTACATCAACAACCTTATTTTCAATAGATTGTTGTTTTTCTTTTTTCTTCTTCTTTAAAAGAAATCTTACTACAAAATAAACAAGTACAACTCCTGCCGCAATTCCAAATAACCAAACAATATTCTTTACTTGATCAAATTGATAAGCTGTCGCTACCACTAAACATAAGTTAATAATATTCATTGATCCTGCTAATTTATATTTTTGATTAACAATAAAATTTAAGGAAAGCGCAGATGAAGCAAATAACCCAACAATAAGCATAACTTCCATAATATGTACCTCCTTGTACCATTCTACCATAATAGAATTATTTTTGTTATATATTATTTAGTATGGACACTTGCATTAAGCATGTCAGTAATAGATATCATTGTAAAATTACTTCTATATATAACAAAAATAACTACCTCCTGTTTCTAGAAAAATGTGTGATAGTTATTTCATACTATTAAAATCCAAGGTGAACCGTTTGTTGTTCTTTTTTCATATTCATTATAATTAATTTTTTAAACAATTCTATAAAATCTTATCTATCTAATTCCATATATAACAGCGGATAAGGGTTTCCTGCTTCATCTAATTCTGTTTTCTTGTATGTTTTAAATCCCATTACTTCATAAAAACCAATAGCCTGTGGATTTTGCTCATTTACCGTTAATTCACAAACATCATAATTCTTCATACCATATTGTAGTAAAGCTTTACCTAGCCCTTTTCCTCTTTGGTTAGAAGCTATAAACAACATCTCTAATTTATGATTTTCAATTTCCATAAATCCCACAGCTTCATCATTATCTACAACCATCAAATGTTCAACATTCTTTGATGTCATTGGACCATATTCTTTAATATGTTCAATTTCTTGTTCATTTAAAAATGTATGTGTGGCTTTTACAGAATCTTCCCAAACATTTACAGTGTATTTAATAGTTCATCATTTCTATCTTTTATCTCAATTATTTTCACTGATTATTTTCACCCTATTCTCTCTACCCATATTTATCATCGATTTCTTTCACTTTAACTATGATAATATAATTATATGAAATAGCCCTACCAAATAGGTAGGGTCATTTATTTTGTTAATATCTTTTTTATTTAGCAAATTGTTTAATTGCATCAGCAACAGCTGCTGTCACATCTTTATTGAAGATTTTTGGCATGATATTTTCTTCATTTAAATCTTCATCACTGATTGTATCTGCAATAGCTTTAGCCACAGCTACTTTCATTTCTGGTGTAATTGAAGGAACTCTTGCTTCTAATGCTCCTTTAAAAATACCAGGGAAAGCTAAAACATTATTAATTTGATTTGGATAATCTGAACGACCTGTTCCAACAACTCTTGCTCCTGCTGCTTTGGCTTTTTGATAAGTAATTTCTGGTTCAGGATTTGCCATTGCAAAGATAATTGGATCATTGTTCATTGAATGAACCATTTCATCAGTTACTAGATTTGGTTTAGAAACACCTACAAAAACATCTGCACCTTTTAATGCATCAGCTAATGTACCTTGCATATTATCAGGATTAGTAATATCACATAAAGCACGCTTATGAGGAATAAGTCCTTCTTGTCTATCTTTATATAAAATTCCAAATTCATCCACTGCAATAATTTTACCAACACCGGCTGTATGCATCATTTTAATAATAGCTGTTCCTGCAGCTCCTGGTCCATTTAAAACAACTGTAATATCTTTGATATCTTTTTTTGTCACTCTTAAAGCGTTATATAAGGCCGCTAAAACAACAACAGCTGTTCCATGTTGATCATCATGGAATACAGGAATATCTAACATTTGATCTAATCTTTCTTCGATTTCAAAACAATCTGGAGAAGCAATATCTTCTAAGTTGATTCCACCAAAACATGGTGCAATATTTTTAACTGTTTGAATCAATTCTTCTTTATCTTGTGTATCTAAACAAATAGGTACCGCATTGACATCTCCGAATTTTTTAAATAGAGCAGCTTTTCCTTCCATGACTGGAATCGAAGCTTTGGCTCCAATATTTCCAAGTCCTAAAACAGCTGTTCCATTTGAGACAACAGCAATTGTATTTGATTTTGTTGTATAACGATAAACATCTTCTTCATTTTCAGCAATCTTACGACAAGGTTCAGCAACCCCTGGCGTATAAACAACAGACATATCATCCATTGTATTAATTTCACAATTTAATTCCGTATGTATTTTCCCTTGATGTTTTTCATGTAATTTCAAGGCTTCTTCATAATAATTCATTTTCATCACCCGCCACTATTATACCTATAAAATAGACAATTCGTCTAATCTTTTTTATCTAAAACATAACCATGATCCATTGGTCCTTGTCCTTGTCCTAAATCAAGCATTGCTGCAAGTGCTCCAGAAATATAATCTTTAGCTTTTTTAACAGCATTTTCCAAATTTTCACCTCGTGCTAAATAAGAAGCAATCGCACTTGATAAAGTACATCCCGTACCATGAGTATTATTGTTATTAATACGTTTTCCTTTAAACCATTGATAATTACCTTCTTTATAAAGTAAATCATTGGCATCATTGATTTGATGTCCGCCTTTAAGTAATACTGCACAATGATAATGATCTCCAATATATTTAGCTGCTGTTAACATTTCTTCTTCATTATTGATTTTTAATCCTGATAAAACTTCGGCTTCAGGAATATTTGGTGTTAAAACCGTTGCGAGTGGGAAGAGATTTTCTTTTAATGTATCAATAGCTTCATCACTAATAAGTTTTGCCCCACTTGTAGCCACCATCACAGGATCAACAACGATATTACGTGCATGATATTGTTTTAACTTTCCACTAATAGATAAAATGACTTCTTTTTGAGAAACCATTCCAATTTTAACAGCCATTGGATAAATATCTGTAAACACACTATCCATTTGACTAGCCACAAAAGAAGCATCGACATCATAGATAGCATCGACTCCTGTAGTATTTTGAGCTGTTAGTGCTGCAATAACCGACATGGCATAAACACGATTAGCAAGCATTGTTTTTAAATCTGCTTGAATTCCTGCACCTCCACTACTATCACTTCCTGCAATTGTAAGGCAAGTTGGCATTTTGTTAGAGATAACTCTTTGAATTTTATCTTTTAATAGGCTACTTGCTTTTTGGATATCATCACTTCCAAAGATACTTGAAACGATAGCAACACCATCAATAGCAACACCCATAAATTCTAAGATATTCACTTGATTAATACCACCAATGGCAACCACAGGAATATCAACTTTTTGACAAATTTCATTTAATGTATCCATTGAAATATTTTGTGCATCATCTTTTGTTTGAGTTGCAAAAATAGCTCCGACACCTAAATAATCAGCCCCATTTTCTAAAGCTATTTTTGCTTCTTCATAATTATGTGCAGATACACCAATAATTTTATCTTCACCTAATATTTTTCTTGCTTCTTTTAAATTTAAATCATCTTGCCCAATATGGACCCCATCTGCATCAATTTCTTTACACAATTCAACATCATCATTAATAATCAAAGGAACATGATGTTTTTGACACACACTTTGAACATCCAATGCTTCTTGTTTAAATGCTTCATGTGTCATTTCTTTTTCTCTTAGTTGAATCATTGTTACACCACCAAGAATGGCTTCTTCAACTAATTCCGACATTTTTCTTCCTTTTAAATATTTTGAATCTGTTACTCCATACAATAATAAATCTTCTTTATTTAATTTCATCAAATTTCCTTCTTTCTTTACAATATTCTTTTTTTATTTCCCTGGAAATAAAAAGAGAGCCCTGTTGAACTCTGTTAACGTTTATATCTCCTACGTTGGCATTATCCAAATCAGGTTATGGGTCTAAGTCAATACTTACTCTCAGCAAAAAGCTCCCCGTTTCCTTTATTATAATTTTTTTAATAAAAATTGTCTATTTTTAATCATATTATTTATGCTTTTGTTCAAACTATAAAAGGAGGTGCTTTCATGAAATTATGTATTACAGCAGGTAACTATCACATTTTTAAATTAATGATTAAAAATCATAAAGATTCTCGCATTCAATTAAAAAACATTCATCCTTTAGATTTTGACCTTGTTTTTGATGTTTATACATCTTTAGATCAAAAAACAGTTATTTCTATACTTAGCCATGAATTACGTTATTCCCCTTTTATGTATCTATGCCCTGGTTTTAAAGTCATTCCTTTAAAAAAACGTCTTCCTCATGGTACAAAAGAATCAACTACTCCTTTAAATCTTTCTTTTAATTGAATAATTTATATTAAAAAACAGTTTGAGATAGCATCTATTTCAAACTGTTTATTTTTTAATTAATAATTTTTAAAACCTCTTCTTCACTATTGATGTTAAAGATATTTAATGTAAGTTCATTCAATTTTTCTAGCAATGTATTTGTGAGTTGTTATTCTAAAGGACTTGATAAAGTTCCTAATTTCACTTTAAGCAGTTCTTTTAAAGTATTGAGTTTTCCTTTTTCAATTCCTTGATTTTCAAATCTTTGAAATAATTGATCCATTGCCTTACACATATTGATTTCATCTCCTTCTGGTAAATCTTCTCTTCTAATATTTGTACGTGTAAATGTTACCGCCATCATGAAGCTTTCTGTTTCAATTTTACGATTTTCTCTTAATCCATCATAACTTCCTACAAACATACTTTGAATAATTTCTACGACATCTCGATATCTTTTGATTTCTGTTGGACCACTACATTTCCTATCATTATATCATATGTTTAAAGATAATTCGTCTCACATTTGTCTCATTTCTATTATCATTTTAGCTATCTCTCCTACCTTCTTCAATGGGCGGATAGTCCAAAAAAGTTTCCAATAAAAAAACCTACGAAATCATCTCGTAAGTCTTTAAAGAATACATATTATTAAACCTGCTATTAACGAAGAAATACCCACAATTATAAAAATGATATATATCTTTTTTTGCGGATTATTTTCCTCATACATAATTTCTAAGGAACTCCCTATAGGAAGTTCTTTACCATAACCAATAGAGAGTTTTTGTTTAATTTCATTTCCATGATCATAAAATTGAATTACTGGAAAATAGGAATAAGAAAAACTATCATCACTTTGCATTCTTTCTCTTATATTATCAATCACTTTAGCTAATGTATGAATATTACAATACTTTACTTTCTATTGCTTGTACAGGACATTTTTCATAACATAATCCACAATGTAAACAATGTTCTTGTTGAATTTGATAATTTGAAATACATTGTTGTGGACAATTCTTTTGACATAAGCCACATTGAATACATTGATTACTAATGATAAATCCCTTAGGTTTTATCTCTTTATTCATTGAAAAACTTTCTCTATAAATAGGTTCTTTGCCTAAATCAAAGAATTCTAGTTCACCTTCTTCAAGACAAAAGGCTTCTAAAATATAACGACTCTCATTTGGATAAACATTATTCATTGATGAATTATGTTTAAAAATACGATTTATCCAATATTTTTGATTTTCTAATCGTTTAACAGGTCCATTTAAACGAACCATTTGATACTTTTTATTCATTCCTGTAATTGCAACGTATGGATGATTTTTTAATTGTTTATAAAAATCTTTTCCTCTTGCTGTACAAAAATATAATTTATTATCTTCAACCAACATCACATCTATAATTCTTACTTGGGGTTGATTATTTTCATCAACGGTTGCAAAAGCAACATCTTTGATTTCTCTTAAAATATTTAAACAAGTTGAAACATTCATTGTTGTGCCTCCTTTTTCGTTTTTCATTATAATTTTATTTCTAATAAAAAAAAGTACGCACAATATTGTGGTATAGTGACTTCAAAGTAACTAATAAAAAAGTTACGACTTAAAATCGTAACTTTCTTGATTATTCAGTTTCGAATTGACTGTAATAAAGTTGATGATAATAACCTTGTTTTTGAAGCAATTCTTCATGATTACCAATTTCTACAATATGTCCTTGATCCATAACGATGATTTGATCGGCATTTTTAATCGTTGATAAACGGTGAGCAACAATAAAGGTTGTTCTTCCTTTCATCATTTCATCAAAAGCTTTTTGAATTTGTAATTCTGTACGCGTATCGATTGAACTTGTTGCTTCATCTAAAATCAACATTGGTGGATGTGTTAACATAATACGTGCAATACACACAAGTTGCATTTGTCCTTGAGACATATTTCCACCATCTTCTTCGACCATTGTATCGTATCCTTGAGGAAGAGACATAATATATTTATGCACACGTGCTTTTTTAGCCGCTTCAATGATTTCTTCATCACTAGCTTTTGTTTTTCCATAAGCAATATTTTCTTTAATAGTCCCTTTAAATAACCAACTATCTTGTAAAACCATACCGTACATTTTTCTTAAATCTTCTCGGTTCATATCTTCAATATTAACACCATCAATTGTAATTTTTCCACCTTGAGGATCATAGAAACGCATTAATAAGTTAATTAATGTTGTTTTTCCACAACCTGTTTTACCTACAATAGCTGTCATTGTTCCTGGTTTAGCTTCATAGTTAAAATCTTGAATTAATGGTTTACTTGGATCATAACTGAAATTTAAATGATCAATGATAATATGTCCTTGTTTATTTTCAATGATTTTAGATGTTGTTAATTCTTGGATTGTTTCTTCATCTAATAATGCAAAGACTCTTTGACTGGCAGCAATGGCTGTTTGCATTTCTGACATAACGGATGATATTTCGTTAAATGGTTTTGTATATTGGTTAGCATATGTTAAAAAGCTTGAAAGAATACCTACTGTAAATGAACCATTTAATACTTGAAATGCTCCAAAAATACCAACAGCAGCATAAACAATACTATTAACTAAACGTGTTGTGGGATTAATTAAAGCCCCATAGAATTGTGAAATAACCCCACTTTTATGCATACGTTCATTGATTTCATTAAACTTTTCTTCGTTTTGTTCTTGATAATCAAAAATATTAACAATTTTTTGATTACCTATCATTTCTTCACAATAACCATTCATTTCCCCTCTTAAAGCAAGTTGTTCTTGGAAATAAGAATGTGTTCTTTTAACAATCAAAGAAGCGACAAGTAAAGAAAGTGGTGTTAAAACAACCACAATTACAGCTACCGAAAAATGAATATAAGCCATAATCAAAATCGTTCCTACAATTGTTGCAATTCCTGTAAGCAAGGATGTAAAACTTTGTAATAAGCCTTGTCCAATTAAATCAATATCATTGATCAATCTTCCTAAAATATCTCCATGACTTGTAGCATCAATATATTTTAAAGGAAGAACTTGAATTTGATCAAATACTCTATTTCTTAAATCATTCGTAATATTATAAGTAATTGTATTTGTAATTTGTCCCATGATCCATTGAATCAAAGAAATAATTAAAATAACAATTCCAATAAAAATAAGTTTGTTCAATAACGCTTGAAAATGAACTTGATTCTTTCCAACCAATAAATCTATTGCTTGACCTATTAAAACAGGTGTAAGTAAAGTAAAGACAACAGAGACAATTGATAAAAGTGTTAATAACATAATTAAAAAACGATAAGGTTTACAATATGTAAGCAATCTTTTAATTGTTTTTTTATCCATTGAGATCACCATCCTTATTATTTTGAGATTCATAAATTTCTTTATAAACCGTACAATTTTTTAATAATTCTTCATGACAATCAAAACCAACAAGTTCACCATGATATAAAACCATAATACGATCACATCTTTTTAAAGACGCTGTTCTTTGAGAAATAACAATTTTTGTCATTTCTTTTAATTCTTGTAATTGTTTTTGTAAAGCAGCATCTGTTGCATAGTCTAACGCACTTGAACAATCATCTAACACTAAGATATCTGCTTGTTTATATAAAGCTCTAGCAATAGTTAAACGTTGTCTTTGTCCACCTGAGAAGTTTTTCCCACCTTGAACAACAGCACTTTCTATTCCTTGAGGAAGACGACTTACAAATTCTTTAGCTTGTGAAACTTCTAAAGCTTTATTCATTGTTTCTTCTTGGTAAGGTTTTGACATACAAATATTTTCTTTAATTGTTCCTGAAATCAATGATGTATTTTGTAAAACATAACTGATATGTTGTCTTAATGTTTCTAGTTTATAATCTTGAATATTTTTACCAGCTATTTTAATTTGTCCACTTCTAACATCATAATTTCTTCCAATAAGGGATACTAGTGTTGATTTACCAGCACCCGTTCCTCCAATAATTCCTACTGTTTCACCTTTATTGATCGTAAATGATAAGTTGTGTAACACATCTTTTTGAAGATATCCAAAGTTGACATCTTTAAATTCAATCATTTTTTCATTAGGAATAAGGGTTGAATAACTTCCTTGATCTTCTACTTGCGGTGTTGTTTCAAGTACTTCAAAAACTCTTTGATAACTTGCTGTAGCTTTATTGTAGATTGATAAAACATTCGCAAAGACAATGAGTGCTTGTAAAATACTATTCATATAGTTAATTAAGGCAATAACTTCCCCTTGAGAAAGACTTCCTACATTGACTTGGAAACCACTAGCATAAATAATAATAATGATTGCAAAGTTTACAATTAAATAAGTAAAGGGATTTAATAAAGCTTGTATTTTACCTACTTTTACTTGTTCATCTTTTTGATTTTTTGTTTCTAAATTAAATCTTTTTACTTCATGATTTTGATTTGAAAAAGCACGAATAACACGTACACCTTTTAAGTTTTCTCTTGCTATTAAAGCAATCTTATCTAATAACTTTTGAATACGAGAGAAATAAGGCATCGAAATAATTGTAATTGATAACATCGATACCGCTAAAATAACAGCTCCTACAACAAAGATCATTGATAAAGAACCACTGATCATAAAAGCCATAAATAATGAACCAATCATTAAAAATGGAGCTCTTGATGTAAGACGAATCGTCATCGCTACAGCTAATTGAATTTGTACTACATCATTAATAAGTCTTGTAACTAATGATGGTGCTGTAAGGGTATCTAAATTGGCATCATCATATTGATTGATTTGATGATACATGTCTTTTCTAAGTTGTGTCCCCACACTTTGTGATGTAAGGGAAGCATACCATTGACAAACAAGTGCAAATAAATAACCAAAAACAGCTAAACCAATAAGGACGAGCCCACATTTTAAAATATAATTGGTATCTTTATAAGCAATTCCTTTATCAATGACAGAGGCCATAACAACGGGAACACATAATTCTAAAGCAGCTTCAAAGATTTTAAATAAAAAACCTAAAGTTGCTGAAAACTTAAACTCTTTTACATATTTTAATAGTTTCACATTCTTCACCTCTGCGTTATTATATGATAAGATTTATCTATATGTAAAATATATATATTATATAATAATTATATTATTAACATATAAAGGAGGATTTATAATGGATATTCGACAAATGAAGTATTTTAAAACAATTGTAGAAGAAGGAACTATTTCTAAAGCTGCACAGGTTTTACATATGGCACAGCCCCCTTTATCTATTCAACTTAAACAATTAGAAGAAGAACTTGGTATTACTTTGTTAAAAAGAGGAAATAAACAAATTGAATTAACAGATGCAGGAATGCGTTTTTATAAAAGATGTCTTCAAATATTAGATTTAACTGAAATTACTAAAAATGAATTAAAAGAATCTTTTCAAGATGTATTAAGAATTGGAATTACTTCTTCTAATGGTGGTTTTATTCAACAAGATAATATTAAGCATTTTATTGAACACTATGATCATGTTCAATATCGTATTTATGAAGGTTCTACTTATGAAATACTTGATTTATTATTGTCTCATAATATTGATTTAGGGATTGTTAGAACTCCTTTTGATACTTCTAAAGTTAATACGTTTTATTTAGAAAAAGAACCTATGATTGTTATAGGTAAAAAAGAATATTTTAAAAGACCTATTTCTAAAATGAAAGACTTAAAAAAGATACCTTTGATTATCCATCAAAGATATCTTCCTTTAATCAATGATTATAGCCTAAATAAACACATTCAAATTCAAATAAAAGTGACTTGTGACGATAGCCGAACTTCTCTTATTTGGGCAAACAGTGGTATTGGTGTTGCTATCGTTCCTTTAAGTAGCTTATCTTTAAATTATGATTCTTCTTTAGAATATGCTTATTTAGAAGATAAAGATTTATATACAGGTATTGCTTTTATTACGAGAAAGAATGAAGAAACACCTATTCTTATAAATCAATTTATTGAATGTTTTAAATAAGTAGAGATTAATTTAATCTTTACTTATTTATTTTATATTCAATAGCTTTTTTGTATAAAAAAAGAGGATATTTCTATCCTCATAATTGATTAGTTATTGATTAATTTATCTTCATCAGACCAAGAATATAATTTTCTGATTTCTTTTCCGACTT
>ERZ894191.998-NODE-998-length-18459-cov-14.630787_pt1 | contig 18459 bp, 19 predicted proteins | sample MGYA00380282_ERZ894191 | MGnify/ENA primary metagenome ERZ894191 (study PRJEB32331, sample SAMN06328485) | human gut metagenome | biome: human gut microbiome; feature: stool | host: Homo sapiens | collected 2013-02-21 ...
CGTGGAGACCGTCCGCGCCGCGACAGAAACGACAGACACTAAGTTCGATAACGGGGGACAAGCCGAGGCTTGTCCCTTTTTGTTTTCTAAACCAGAAAGGCATGATAAACATGAAAACAAAACTTGTTTTACTCGGTACGGGCACACCGAACGCCTGCCCGTGGGCGAGCGGCCCGTCTTCCGCCGTCGTTGTCGACGGCCATGCGTACCTCGTCGATTTTGGCCCCGGCGTCGTAAGACGCGCAGCGGAAGCGTACCGCCGCGGCGAAGATGCCCTTAGACCCGATCTGCTCGATACCGCGTTCTGTACGCATTTGCATACCGACCATACCGCCGGGTTTGCGGACCTCATTTTCACCCCGTGGGTGCTGGAACGGGAAAAACCGCTGGAGGTCTTCGGCCCGAAGGGAATCCGAAATATGGCGCAGCATCTGCTCTCTGCCTATGCGGTCGATATCGATTTTCGCCTGCACGGCTTTGAGCGCGCGAACGAAAACGGCTATAAGGTGGAAGCGACGGAGGTTGAACCGGGCGTTATTTACGAAGATGAGCGCGTTACCGTGGAGGCGTTCACCGTCAGCCACGGCACACTCGAAAGCTACGGCTATAAGTTTACAACAAAAGACGGGAAGACCGTTGTCATCAGCGGCGATACCGCCCCGCTCGACATCGTCGCGGAAAAGGCCCAAAACTGCGATATTCTGCTGCACGAGGTCGAGTATGCCGCCGGCATTGCCGCGCGCGAACCGAAGTGGCAGAAATATCACCGCGAGGTGCATACGCTCAGCACGGACTTAGCCGAGGTTGCGAAAAAAGCGCAGCCGAAGCTGCTCGTCACCTACCACCGCATTTACCACATGAATATTCAGGATAACACCATTGATGTCGAAGCCGAAACGCACCGCCGCAGCGACCTCATTTTGCAAGAGATTCGCGATGCGGGCTACACGGGCAAGGTCGTAAACGGCGAAGACTTAGACGTTTTTAACGCCTGAGTTTTTGCAAAAAGGCTTTCTTTTTGCGTTGTTTCCATGTATAATGGAGCAGAAAAGAGAATGGGGAAAGGACGTTTTTGCCGCGAATTTGCGGTGAAAACAAATAAAATCATGGATTTAAATACAGTAAAAACCGTTGTGGTGAAAATCGGCACCTCAACCTTGACATACGAAAACGGCAAAATGAACCTGCGCCGCATCGATAAGCTCTGCCGCACGCTGTGCGACCTGCAAAACGGCGGCCGTCGCATCGTGCTCGTTACGTCCGGCGCCATTGGCGTGGGCATGGGCAAGCTCGGATTGCCGGAGCGCCCGGATGACACCGCCAAAAAGCAGGCGCTTGCCGCCATCGGCCAGTGCGAGCTGATGTTTGCCTACGATAAATTCTTCGGCGAATATCATCAGAACGTCGCGCAGGTCTTGCTCACGGCAGATGTCACCTCGCAGCCCATCAGCCGCCGCAATGTGGAAAATACATTCCGTGAGCTGCTCGATATGAACGTCATTCCGATCGTCAACGAAAACGATACCGTTGCGGTCGATGAGCTCGAGGGCCGCAACTTCGGCGATAACGATACGCTTTCCGCCATCGTCGCAAGCATCATCAACGCAGACGTGCTGATGATCTTAACGGACATCGACGGCGTATACGACAAAAACCCGAAGGCCTACCCCGACGCAAAGCGTCTCAGTGTCATCGAGAAGATCGACGACGAGGTGCGTGCCATGGCGGGCGGGGCAGGCTCCGCACGCGGTACAGGCGGCATGGCGACGAAAATTCGCGCCGCAGAGATTGCAGGGCGTGCAAATATCCCGACATATATCCTCTCCGGCGAAGATCCGGAGAACCTCTACCGCATTTTTGACGGTGAGGACATCGGCACGGTGTTCATGCCGTAATTTACAGAAAGGAACACAACGCGTATGACAGAACTTCAAAAAATGGGTGCCGCAGCCCAAAAAGCCGCCGCCGTTCTGCGCACCGCGGGCGAAAAAAAGCGCATGGCATTAAACGCCGCCGCGGCTGCCCTGCGCGCGCGTCAGGCAGAAATTCTTGCCGCGAACGAAGAAGACCTTAAAGCCGCAAAAGAAAACGGCATGAGCGAAGCCATGCTCGACCGCTTGGCGCTCACGCCTGTCCGCATTGAGGGCATGGCAAAGGGCGTGGAAGACGTTGCCGCTCAGCGCGACCCCGTGGGCCGCATTTTAAGCGGCGAAACGAACCCCAAAGGGCTTAAAGTGGAAAAAATCACGGTACCGATGGGTGTTATCGGCATCATTTACGAAGCTCGTCCGAACGTGACGAGCGACGCGGCTGCGCTGTGCCTTATGGCGGGCAGTGCCGTCATTCTGCGCGGCGGCAAGGAAGCGTTCCGCTCCAATAATGCCATCGCCGAGGTTCTGCGCAATGCGATAGAATCCGCCGGCCTCCCGCGCGACAGCGTTCAGCTTGTACAGGATACCTCCCGCGCGTCCAGCGTGGAGCTCATGGGCATGACGGAGTACCTCGATTTGCTCATTCCGCGCGGTGGCGCAGGGCTTATCCGCGCCGTGGTGGAAAACGCCAAGGTACCGGTCATCGAGACCGGCGTCGGCAACTGCCACGTGTATGTTGACAAAGACGCAGACATCGAAATGGCGGCGAATATCATTTTCAACGCGAAAACCTCCCGCCCGTCCGTCTGCAACGCCATCGAAACGATCTTGGTGCACAAGGACATTGCCGAAGCGGCGCTGCCCGTTATCTCAAATAAGCTCAAAGAGAAAAACGTAGAGCTGCGCGGCGATAAGCGCACATGCGAACTTCTGCCCGAAGCCAAACCCGCGACCGAAGCGGACTGGGCAACGGAATACCTCGATTATATCTTAGCTGTGCGCGTCGTAGACAGCCTTGACGCGGCTATCGCACACATTGCGCAGTATTCTACCGGCCACAGCGAGTGCATCGTCACCGAGAACCTCCGTGCGGCGGAGCGGTTCACGGCACAGGTCGATGCGGCGGCAGTCTATGTAAATGCGTCCACGCGCTTCACGGATGGCGGCGAGCTTGGGCTCGGCGCGGAGATCGGCATCTCCACGCAGAAACTGCACGCCAGAGGCCCCATGGGCTTGAATGAGCTCGTTTCCTACAAATTCATCATCCGCGGCGACGGTCAGATCAGATAAGCAGATAAAAGAGCGCGAACAAAAGCTCCGCACTGCCGCCTTCGTTGTAAAGCAAAAGGAGGAGTGCAAGCAAAAGCGTGCGCTCCTTGTCTTTTAGCAGCGTATCGAGAGGAGAAAGAGGTCTATTCGGAGCAGCCTGAAATTCCTTCGGTATTTCAGTTGACGTTTCCGCATTTCCCTGCGGCGGTTTCTCCGTTGGCTTTTCCGGCGGGGCGGCGTGTTATGCGCCGAGCGCCCCTGCATTTCCCGTGCGCGGCGCAAGGCTTCTTCCACGGCGCGTGCGTCCGGCATGTTACTCGGCATCTTACCCCGCCTTTCTCAAAGAATATTCTGTAAAACGCCGCTCTCTTTCAAAAGCGGCAAAAGGTGCAAGAGCTTCAAAATTTTCGAGGCTTCATCCAGCTTTTTCTGCCGTGCTTCGCCGAGCAAAGGGCGCAGTGCCGCAAGCAATCGTGTGGAGTCATCTTCGCGGTTCGAGCTTGCCAAAAGCGGCGCGGCGCGCAAAAGCATCGCCGTCATCGGATCGCTGTTGTTTAGAGTGTTCAGCAAATTGAGCGGCGCGGCGGCCGCCGGTTTTTGCTGCACGGGCGGCGGAGCCGGGGCAGGGGCTTGCGGCGGATTCATGCCAAGCGAGTTCATCACGCTCTGCAGCTGCGCCATGCTTTGCGGGTCGTTTAAAATGGATTGTACGGCTGCGGCCAGGTCTTCCACCGCCGCTCACCTCCTTTCTATTTTTTGCCGCCGAGAGCCTCAAACAGTTTCTGCGCGGCAGGTGTGGAAAGCAGCTTTTTCGCGGCCTCCGGGTCGCTTAAAACGCGGTTTAGCTGCGAAGCCGCCGCGTTATTTTGACCGCCCGTAATGTTCTGCAGGTCGCCGTTTTCGGCGGCGGCGCGCAGCGCTTCCGGTGTGGTGTGCAGCCGTTTCGCCGCCAAAGCCAAAAGAGATTGCATTTCACGTTCGTTCATGGTAAACCCTCCCTTTAGGGAAACTTCCGTTTACAGTTTATGCGCGGCGCGAAAAAATGAGACCTCATCTGCGTTAAATTCAAAAGAAGGAGAATTTTTATGAAATTGCTGGTTTTTTCGGATTCCCACGGCATGCCGCTCTATATGCGCGAAACGCTCGAGAAGCACAGAGACGCAGATGCCGTCATTTTTCTCGGCGACGGGCAAAACGATTTTCAAATGATGCGCGCCCTGTTCCCGAATATCGCATTTTACGCTGTGCGCGGCAACTGTGACCTCGGCTGCGCAGACGTGCCGGTACGCGAAATTTTAGACCTTGACGGCGCTAAAATTTTCTGCACACACGGGCACCTTTACCATGTGAAATCAGGGCTCTATACCGTTGTGTGCGCCGCAAGGGAGGCGGGTGCGAATCTTTTGCTGTTCGGCCATACGCACGAGGCGCTCGAGACCTACGACGACGGACTGTATATCTTAAACCCCGGCTCCTGCTCGGGCTTTCGCGCGACCTGCGGACTGGTTGACATTTCGCCCGCCGGGATACTAACAAATATTTTACACATAAATTGACATGGAGCGACGCAATTTGTCATTGACATTGCACAGATAAAATGGTAATCTAATTATAGCGTGTAGGTGCGGGTCATCCGCATTTAACATAAGGCAGATACGTTTTTTCGCACTGCCGAAAATTTAAACCATGGAAGGAAGAATAGAGTATGACCGAGTATGAAAGATGGCTTAGCGTCGAACTGGACGATCCCGACTTGAAAGAAGAGCTGCTTTCCGTTAAGGATCAGCCCGAGGAGATAAACGACCGTTTTTACAGAGACCTTGCCTTCGGCACCGGCGGCCTTCGCGGTGTCATTGGCGCAGGCACGAATCGCATGAACGTCTACACGGTGCGCAAGGCGACACAGGGCCTTGCAAACTACCTGAATAAGCACAACACGGAGGGTAAGCCCCTTTCCGTTGCCATTGCACACGACAGCCGCAACAAGGGCGTGCTGTTCTCCAAAGAATCCGCAGCGGTGCTCGCCGCAAACGGCATCAAGGCGTACCTCTACCCGCAGCTCATGCCGACCCCGGCGCTGTCCTTCGCTGTGCGTCACCTGCACTGTGATGCAGGCATCTGCGTTACCGCAAGCCACAACCCGGCAAAGTACAACGGCTATAAGGCCTACGGCAACGACGGTTGTCAGGTAACGGAAGGCATGGCAGACGGCATTATGGCGGAGATCGAAGCGCTCGACATTTTCGCGGACGTGAAGAAAATCCCGTTTGAGGAGGCGCTCGCTTCCGGCAAGGCGGAATATATTGGCGAAGAGACCGTCAACGCGTTCATCGACGCGGTTTACGGCGTGAGCATCCTCGGTAAGCCGGCGGATAACCTCAAGCTCGTCTACACCCCGCTCAACGGCAGCGGCAAAATGTGCGTGCTGCGCATCCTCGACCGCATCGGCGTGAAGGATATCACCGTTGTGCCGGAGCAGAGCGAGCCGAACGGCAACTTCCCCACCTGTCCGTACCCGAACCCGGAAATCCGCGAAGCACTCCAGAAGGGCCTTGATCTCTGCAAGACCGTAAAGCCCGACCTGCTGCTCGCGACCGATCCGGACTGTGACCGCGTAGGCATCGCCGTCAACCAGCACGGCGAGTATGTGCTCATGACCGGCAACGAAGTGGGCATTCTGCTCCTGAACTTCATTGCACAGTGCAAAACGGAGCTCGGCACCATGCCGAAGGACCCGGTCGCGGTCACGACGATTGTTTCCACCGATATGGTCAACGACATCGCGAAGGATTACGGCATTGAAATTCGCCGTACCCTTACCGGCTTTAAGTATATCGGCGACCAGATTGCGTTGCTTGAGAGCGAAGGTCACCCGGAGCGCTACCTGCTCGGCTTTGAAGAGAGCTACGGCTACCTCTCCGGCGGCTATGTGCGCGATAAGGACGCCGTGGACGGCAGCATGATCATCTGCGAAATGGCTTCCTACTACAAAGAAAAGGGCATGACGCTCGTCGATGCCATCAATGTTCTGTACGAAAAGTATGGCTACTACAAGAACGCCCTGTGCAACTTCGCGTTTGAGGGCGAAGACGGCATGAAGAAGATGAATTCCATCATGGATCATCTGCGCCACAACGCTCCGGCAGAGATTGCCGGATTCAAGGTCGTCGGCGACAGCGACTATCAGCTTTCCGTGCGCACAGAGGGCGCGGAGAAGACGGAGATCACGCTTCCGAAGTCCAACGTGCTCGAGTATCGTCTGGAGAACGGCAGCAAGCTCATCGTCCGCCCGTCCGGCACAGAGCCGAAGATTAAAATTTACCTCTCCGGCAAGGGTAAAACCGCCGCAGAGTCCGATGAGATCATCGCAAAAATGGAGAAAGCGGCAACCGAACTGCTCGGTCTGTAATTTCTACATAAGCTAAAAAAGGGGCAGAGTTCCGGTTTTCTCCGGGGTTCTGCCCTTTTTGCGCAAAAAGATGTCCGCCGATGTCCTGTGATGTCCTCTTAACTGTCGCTTTTTCGCTCACCTCAGCAAGAAAAGAAAATATGTTCGAGAAAACCGTTGCTTTTTTTCGACGGATTTAGTATAATAGAGGCAGTAAAAAAAGAGTTTCACCTTTGGAAACCGCAGCCTTTTGAAAAAGGTTGGCGAAAACTTTAACCACGCTCGACGGAAACACAATCAATCAGGAACCATAACCCAAATTTCAAAAGAAGTGAGGATATAACCATGGCGAAGGAAAATAAAAGCCCCGTAAGCAAAAAAGTGGAGGACATCAAGCCCGAAGACAAGCGCAAAGCGCTTGAGACTGCGTTGACGCAGATTAAAAAGCAGTTCGGCGAGGGCGCTGTCATGCGCCTTGGCCAGAACAACGGCATGCACGTGGATGCGATCTCCACCGGCTCTCTTTCGCTGGACCTCGCGCTCGGTATCGGCGGTCTGCCGCGCGGCAGAATCATTGAGATCTACGGGCCGGAATCCTCCGGTAAGACCACCTTGGCGCTCCACTGCGTCGCCGAAGGCCAGAAAATGGGCGGCAACGCGGCGTTTATCGACGTGGAGCACGCACTTGACCCGGTCTATGCGTCCGCGCTCGGCGTAGACGTGGATTCTCTGCTCGTTTCGCAGCCGGATACCGGCGAACAGGCGCTCGAGATTACCGAGGCGCTCGTGCGCTCCAACGCCATCGATGTTATCGTTGTGGACTCCGTGGCGGCGCTCGTTCCGCGCGCGGAGATCGAGGGCGAAATGGGCGACAGCCACGTCGGCTTGCAGGCGCGTTTGATGTCGCAGGCGTTAAGAAAGCTTGCCGGTGCCATCTCGAAGTCAAACTGCGTTGCCATTTTCATCAACCAGCTGCGTGAAAAGGTCGGCGTTGTTTACGGCAACCCGGAGGTCACGCCGGGCGGCCGCGCGCTGAAATTCTACTCCTCCGTGCGTCTCGATGTGCGCAAGAAGGAGGTTTTGAAGAGCGGTACCGACATCATCGGCTCCCGCACAAAGGTCAAGGTTGTGAAAAACAAGGTTGCGCCGCCGTTCCGTGAGGTCGAATTCGACATCATGTACGGGCAGGGCATATCGAAGGTCGGCGACCTGCTTGACCTTGCCGAAAGGCTCGAGATCGTGCAGAAGAGCGGCGCGTGGTTCTCCTACAACGGCACGCGCATCGGTCAGGGCCGCGACAATGCGAAGAACTTCCTGCGCGACAACCCGGATATCTTTGAGGAAATTTCCGAGCTCGTCCGTCAGAACGCGGATAAGCTCTACGCAAAGTCCATCAAGGGCGGCAGTGCACCGAAGCCCGTTGAAAAGGCCGAGGAGGAAGAATCCCCCGAGCAGGCGGAGAACACCCGTAAGAACGTGCAGGCGGACATCGACATCACGGTCGATGACGACGAATAATGAAGATCACGGACATCGCTCCGCGCCGCCACAGGCTTTCACAGCTTTATATTGACGGCGAAGCGGCGGTGAAGGTGGACACGGAAACACTTTTGCGCCGCGGCATTTCTATCGGCGACGAACTCGACGACGAGGAGCTGCACGCGCTTTTGCAGGCCTCCGCAAAGCACCGCGCCGAGGAAAAGGCGCTGTACCTTTTGGAGCACCGCGCCCACTCCAAAAAAGAGCTGGAAAACAAGATCACCCGCGCGGAATTTGACCGCGAGGCTGCCCGAAGCGCCGTGGAGCACATGGAAGAGTTGGGCTTACTAAATGACGAGGACTACGCCCGCCGCCTTGCAAACGAGCTTTTCACACGCAAAAAATTCGGCGCGCGCCGCGTAAAGCAGGAGCTGCGCCAAAAGGGCATTGACGACGCGCTCATCGCCGCGGTGATAGACGAGTTTTCCACAGAACGTTCGGAAACAGAGGAAAACATCCGCGCCATTTTGGAGCGAAAGTATCCCATGGCGCGCGAAGACGAAAAAGTGCGCCGCCGCGCCGTAGCCGCCTTGCAGCGCTACGGCTACGGCTTCGACGAGATCTTCTCTGTCTTAAATTCAGAAGAATGACCGTAAAACGGCGCTGCTTTGGTTGCAGGGCCGTTTTGTGCGTTGCGCGAGACGGACAGGGTGTGCAAAAAAGGCATGATTTCCGGGCGGCAAGCGTGTTTTTGCGCGTATAATTGTATGATTTTTGTGAACGGGCGGCATTTCGATTGAAAAGCCGCTCGTTTTCTGCTAAAATAGGTAGCGGCAGAACAGAAATTATATAGGGGCATGTCTAGAGCTTGGATATGCACCGAGAAAGGGTTATATACATGGCAATTAAAGTGGGAATGGTCAGCCTTGGCTGTGCCAAAAACCAGGTGGACGGCGAAATGCTGATGGCGAACCTGAAAAACGCGGGCTTTGAGCTGTGCGATGACGCTGCGCTTGCAGACGTTGCAATCGTGAACACCTGCGGCTTTATCGACAGCGCGAAGCAGGAATCCATCGATGAAATTCTGGAGCTTGCGACACTGAAAAAAGAGGGCCGCATCAAGAAGATTGTGGTGACGGGATGTCTTGCGGAGCGCTACCGCGAGGAAATTCACAAAGAGCTGCCCGAGGTGGACGGCGTGTTCGGCATCGGCGCGAACGCGGACATTGCGGCGTGCATTGAAAGTGCAATGAATGATTTTACGGAGAGTTTTCCCGAAAAGAGCAAAATGCCGCTGTGCGGCGAGCGCGAGCTTTCGACCCCGAGCTATTTTGCGTATATCAAGATTGCAGAGGGCTGCGACAACAAGTGTACTTACTGCGCGATTCCGATGATCCGCGGCGGCTACCGCAGCCGCACGATGGAGAGCATCGAGGAAGAAGCGCGCGGTCTCGTTGAAAACGGCGCGAAGGAGCTCATCCTCATTGCGCAGGATACAACCCGCTACGGCATTGATCTGTACGGCGAATATTCCCTTGCAAAGCTGATGCGCCGCCTGTGCAAAATTGACGGCCTCAAGTGGCTGCGCGTGCTCTATTGTTACCCGGACGCTTTGACGGATGAGCTTTTGGAGACGATGGCGGAGGAAGAGAAGATTGTGAAGTATATCGATCTGCCGCTGCAGCACGCTTCCGCACGCGTTTTAAAGCGCATGAACCGTACCGGCGACCGTGAGAGCCTGACGGCGCTGATGAAGAAGATCCGCGAGAAGATTCCGGGCGTGACGCTGCGCACAACGCTTATTACGGGTTTCCCGGGCGAGACGGAGGAGGAATTCACCGAGCTTGCGGAATTTGTGAAAGACATTGAATTTGAGCGCCTCGGCTGCTTTGCCTACTCGCAGGAGGAGGGCACGCCGGCGGCTTTGATGCCCGACCAGATCGACGACGAGGTGAAGAATCACCGCGCGGAGATCATCATGGAATCACAGATGAACATTATGGACCGCCTTGGCGAAAAGCAGGTTGGGGGGGACATCACCGTGTTGACGGAGGGCTTTGACCGCTACGCCGAATGCTGGTTCGGCCGCAGCGCCATGGACGCGCCGGACATTGACGGCAAGGTGTTTTTCTCTGCGGAAACGAAGCCGTACTACGGTGAAATGGTAACGGTGCACGTGGACGAGGCCATTGACGGCGACCTGTTCGGTACGCGCGTCTAAACGGGAGAACCGCTATGAATTTACCGAATAAACTGACGATACTGCGCATCATCTTAGTACCGTTTTTTGTGCTTTTCATGCTGCTTTCCGGCGACATATTCCCACACCACAATTTAGTGGCGCTGGCAATTTTCGGCATTGCGTCGTACACTGACCACTTGGACGGCAAAATCGCGCGGCGCGATCACCTCATCACAAATTTCGGCAAGCTGATGGACCCCTTGGCCGATAAGATCATGGTGATGTCGGCGCTTGTCTGCTTTGTGGCGAACGGCATGACGAACACGGCATTTGTGCTCCTTATTATGGTCCGCGAATTTGCCGTGACGTCCATCCGCCTTATTGCGGTGGAGCAGGGCAGGGTGATCCCGGCGAACAACTGGGGCAAGGCGAAAACCGTGTCGCAGATCGTCGCGATCTGCATCGTGCTGTTGACGCAGTACATTCTCGACCTTGGCGCATACGGCATTTTGGCTTTGCCGACGGAGACGCTTTCTCCGATATTTACATGGGTGAATTTTGTCGTGATGGCGATTGCAACCTTGCTCGCCGTCGTTTCCGGCATTATTTACGCCAAAGACGCAAAAGATTTATTTACAGAGCTGTGATTTGAATTTCGCGCTTACATTACCCCTTTGGAAGGACCTTAGCATTCCCTATGAAAATTACCGTTATCGGCTGCGGCCGTTGGGGCACGTTTATCGCGTGGTACCTCGATAAGATCGGCCACAGTGTTTCCCTTTACGGGCGGAAAAGCTCTGCCCACATGCAAAAACTCATCGAAACCCGTACGAACGGGCTTGTAGAGCTGCCCGAAACCTTACATTTGACAAATTCTTTGGACGCTGTGAAAGACAGCGACGTGATTGTAATCTCCGTCAACTCGCAGGGCCTGCGCGGTCTGATGCGCGAGCTTCAGCCGTTTGAGCTGAAAAATAAAATTTTCGTGCTGTGCATGAAAGGCGTGGAGATTGAAACCGGCATGCGGCTTTCCCAGGTGTGTGCCGCGGAGTGTGACAGCTCAAACGCGGTTGCCGTTTGGGTTGGTCCCGGCCATGTACAGGAGTTTGCGGCCGGTGTGCCGAACTGCATGGTCATTGACAGCGACAGCGAAGACGCAAAAAAGACGCTGGTGGAATCATTCGGCAGCGACCTCATTCGCTTTTACTACGGGCAGGACCTCATCGGCAATGAGATCGGTGCGGCGGCGAAGAATGTCGTCGGCATTGCTGCCGGTATGCTGGACGGCCTCGGGCTTTCGACGTTAAAAGGCGCTTTGATGGCGCGCGGCACGCGTGAGATTGCGCGGCTGATTGACGCTTTAGGCGGCAACGAGCTTTCGGCTTACGGGCTTTGCCACCTCGGCGACTACGAAGCGACGCTGTTTTCGCCGTATTCGCACAACCGCATGTTCGGCGAGAAGTTTGTGAAAAACGAGCCGTACACCGATTTGGCGGAGGGCTATTACGCCGTGGACGCGCTTTTGCGCCTTGGCAAGACGGTTTCAGCCGATTTGCCGATTTGCCGCGCGGTATACAATGTGTTGTATAAAGGCGAAAATGCACACGATGAAGTCAACGCTTTGTTTACAAGGAGTATAAAAAATGAGTTTTGAGCTTCAAGGCAGCGGGACGTATGAAGATGTCGTTTTGCAGGCGAAGGCACTCATTGAAGACGAGCCGGAGCTTGTGCCGAACATGGCAAACCTTTCGGCACTGTTGAATCTAACACTGAAAAACATCAACTGGGTGGGCTTTTACACGGTGCAGCCGGACGGCAATTTGCTGTTGGGGCCGTTTCAGGGTAAACCGGCGTGCATCCGCATCAAAGCGGGGCGCGGTGTGTGCGGCACAGCGCTTGCGGAGAAGAAAACGCTGCGCGTAGCGGACGTGCACGCGTTCCCGGGGCATATTGCCTGCGACAGCGCGAGCCGTGCGGAGATTGTGGTGCCGGTGATGAAAGACGGAAAAGTCTATGCTGTTTTGGATGTGGACAGCCCGTTTGAAAATCGCTTTACCGCAGGAGATGAGGCATTTTTAGAGAAAATCGCCGCGCTTTTGGCGGAAAAATTTTGAATCAATAAGCGGATGACCGCTTAAAAATAAGGGTACATACCCGAAAAATCAAAGAGAGGAAGCGTTTTTATGACGAATGAAGTGATTCAGAACATTTTGACCCGCTGCAGTGTCCGCGCGTATGACGACCGCCCGGTGGAGAGAGAAAAGATCGACACGCTTTTGCAGTGCGCTGTGCATGCACCGAGCGCGATGAACCGCCAGACATGGCATTTTTCTGCTGTTTTAAATCGCGAGAAAATCGCGAAGCTTGCGGCGGCTGTGGGCAAGGCGCTCGGCAACGAGAAGTACGACATGTATAAGCCCGCCGCGCTTATCATTCCGTCGAACGAGCTGATCGGCGACACGGGTATCACTTCCTGGGACAACGCCTGCGCGCTTGAAAATATCTTCCTCGCGGCGCATTCCATGGGGCTTGGTACTGTGTGGATCAACCAGCTTTCCGACACGTGCGACGTGCCTGAGGTGCGCGCCGTTTTGACGGAGTTCGGCGTGCCGGAGAACCACAAGGTATTCGGCATTGCGGCCATCGGTTATGCGGCAGCAGAAACGCCTGTGAAGGAGAAGAAATTCCCCGTTACATATGTGGAGTAAAGAAGAGTAAAGTGAAAGCGCCTGCAAGGTTTGACCCTGCGGGCGCTTTTTAGCAGCTAAAAGTCTGCCTTTGTCGTTCCGTTTACCGAACAGCTTTCCGGCGGCGGAATTTTCGATGAACCACGCGCGAAAAGCTTTGCGTACGGTAGGATTGAAATATACGCGCCGGGAAACGGGTGAGGGTATCTCTCGCGATGCCGCATTAAAATCCTATTTCGTACTTTTATTTTTGTAACCGCTTGAAAAATGGGAGAAAAGGTGTTAGAATGGGCGTATGCGTGTTTAGAGCGCGGTTTAAGAATAGGCGTTATAGGGTATCAAAGGGGGAGGACGTTTGGAAAAAACAAAAAACGGGATCACGGAAGGTGTTATTTGGAAACAGCTTTTGCTTTTCTTCTTTCCGATCTTGATCGGCACTTTTTTTCAGCAGTTGTATAACACGGTTGACACGATCATTGTCGGTCAGTTTGTCGGCACCGAGGCGTTGGCGGCTGTGGGCACGACGGGCACGGTCATCAACCTGCTTGTAGGCTTTTTTGTCGGCGTAGCTTCCGGCGCAACGGTCATCATTTCGCAATATTTCGGCGCAAACGACCGCGAAAGTCTTTCTAAATCTGTCCACACGTCCATGGCGCTGGCGGTGGCGGGCGGCGTTGTCATTATGGTCATCGGCATTGTGACGGCGCGCCCGACAATGCTTGCGATGGGTGTACCGGACGACATCATGGATGACGCGGTTTTGTACATGAACGTGTATTATCTCGGCATCATCGGCAACCTGATTTATAATATCGGCACGGGTATTCTGCGCGCCATCGGCGACAGCCGCATGCCGCTGTATGTTTTGATTGTGTGCTGCCTTGCAAACGTGGTACTCGATTTATTGTTCGTGGTGGTGTTTCACTGGGGTGTGTTCGGTGTAGCGTTTGCGACGATTCTGTCGCAGCTGATCAGCGCCGTGCTTTTGATGATTCGTCTGATGGGCACGCAGGAAGCATACCGTGTGGAGCTGCGCAAAATTCGCTTTCACAAGGACATTCTAAAGAATGTGGTCCGCATCGGCTTGCCGGCCGGCTTGCAGTCTGTGATGTATTCATTCTCGAATATCCTCATTCAGGCGAGCATCAACAGCTTTGGCACGACGGCTATCGCGGCTTGGGCGGCCATCGGCAAGATTGACGGCTTTATCTGGATGGTGATGAACGCGTTTGGCATTGCGGTGACGACATTTGCCGGGCAGAACTTCGGCGCACGCCAGTATGACCGCATGAAGCGCTGCACGCGTGTGGGCCTTAGCATGTGCCTTGGCACGATCATCGCGCTTTCCGCGCTGCTGTTTATTTTCCGCTATCAGCTTTTGATGTTCTTTACGGGCGATGCAGAGGTTGTAAATATCGGTGCGCAGTTCTGTTTGGTATTGGCGCCGTCCTACTTTACGTTTGTTTTTATCGAGATTTTGTCCGGCGCGATTCGCGGTGCCGGCGAGGCTTTGCAGCCGATGCTCATCACCTGCATCGGCGTATGCGGTCTGCGCGTCGTGTGGATATTGCTTATGGTTCCATATTGGCACACGATGCAGATGGTCGCGATGAACTACCCGGTATCATGGGTCATCACGGCGGTGATTTTCGTTATTTATTATTTGCGAGGCAAGTGGCTTGACCGCTGCATCAAACGCGAGCACGACCCGCAGCATGGCACTGCGACGGAAGCGTAAGCAAAAAGCATCCCGGCATAGCTGGGTGTACGTAAGACAGTATTGCGCTAAGATTGACGAAGCGGCACGAAACCGCATGGAGCTGATCGTGCCGGAGCTGGCGAAGCGAAACGGCGTGACCGAGAAACTGAAAGCCGACACCAAATGGAATGGGTACGGCAGATGAACGCTTGCAAGGCACAGGCAGAGGAAATTGTGAAAATCGAATTGATTTACGATTGAGAGAGGAAGTCCGGGCAGAAAACTGTTCGGACTTTTCTCATATAGTCCAAAGTTGCGGTAGAATTGTTCACAAGTTTTATGGTATAATTTGAACACGAAATTGAGCAACAAATTTATAAAGGAGAATATGGATGAAGCTGTTTTTATGTTCGCACTTTTCAAGTGTAGGAAGTTTGATAAAAGAAGAAATTGATAACAAAAAAGTCGCATTTATTCCAACAGCATCGCTGTGTGAAGGCTACATCGGTTATGTCGGCTCGGCTCGAAAGCTATTTAATAAACTGGGAGCAGCCGTAACTGAAATTGATATTTCAACGGAGGCTTATTCAACGATACAGGCTGTTTTCGAAGATGCGGACGTGATATATTTTACCGGCGGAAATTCTTTCTTCCTTATGGACCAGCTCCGTAAAACGGGAACGGATGAGCTGTTGAAGAAAGAATTGGCAAAGGGAAAACTGATGATCGGTGAATCGGCAGGTGCGATTATATGCGCTCCTACCATCCAATATATTGAACAAATGGATGAAAAGCCGGAGGACTACTCACAAGAAGATGATGCAGGGCTTGATTTGATTGATTTCTATGTTCTTCCGCATTATCTTACAGCACCATTTAAGAAAGTTACCGAGAAAATAATGACTGAGTTTTCGGATTTGAATCTATGCCCAATTAACAACCGTCAGGGAATTGTAATTGATGGTGAAGGTTCAAAGGTTATTTGCAAAGACTAATTTGAAAATTCAAGTTTGTCGAACTGATAAAATCCCTTTAGGAACTAAAGGGCGCACTTCTATACTCTCTATCGAGAGTAGTGCGTCCTGCGGAGCCGTATTCTCTGTCAGCAGAAGAAAACTGCTCGACCGAGCATGTTTCGTCACTTCGTTCCGTCAAGGGAGCTACACTCCCTTGCGCCGCTAAAGCGGCTATCCCCTGTGGACTTGCCGTCGGCAAACGGTTTTGACAAACCGTTTGCCGCCAGCAAGTTTGAAGATTAGACATAAACAAATCCTCCGCATGGTCTAAGCCATACGGAGGATTAACTGTTTTACGGACACCCGTCTATAGCCGAGATGCTTTTTTTACAGATCAAACTCCATGATGCCGCAGTTTGGGAGCTTGAAGGCGGCGTAGTCGGTGTTTTTGACATCTAAGAAGTAGGTGCGGATCATGCGGCAGATGCCGCCGTGGCAGACGAGGAGCGTGGTGGGGCCGTTTTCGGCTTTCAGCTTGTTTAAAAGCGGGTAGAGCCGACCGGCTAAGTCCAGCATGGATTCGCCGCCGGGGTAGCGTACGGCGAACTCGCGCTTATTTGCGTTGAACGCTTCTCCGTCCCAGTCGGTATTTTCGTAGATGCCGTAGTTTTGCTCGATGAGCCGCTGTTCGGTCTCGATGGTATCTATGCCAATCTCGTCTGCGATGAGCCTTGCGGTGTGTTGGGCGCGTAGAAGCGGGGAGGCGATGATGCGCTTGATGCCTTTATCTTGGAGGCTGCGCCCGGCTTCTTTTGCCTGCGCGATGCCTTTTTCGGTGAGGTCGATATTCGTGAGGCCGCAGACGCGGTGCGCAGCGTTCATGGGTGTTTCGCCGTGGCGTGTGACGTACAGTTTCATCTTACAACTCCCTTTACGCTTTTTCCGCGATGCTGTAAAGCAGCTTTTCGGTGTCTTCCCAGCCGAGGCAGGGGTCTGTGATGGATTTGCCGTGGATCATCTCCGGGCAAATCTTCTGCGCGCCCTCGAAGAGATAGCTTTCAATCATGACGCCCTTGACGAGCTTGTGTATGGCGGAGTCGTAGGAACGGCTGTGCAGCACCTCGCTGACGATGCGAATCTGCTCTTTGAACTTTTTGCCGGAATTCGAGTGGTTGACATCCACGACGCAGGCGGGATTTTCGAGACCGCTTTCTTCGTAGAGGGAAGCGAGACGTTTTAAATCCTCGTAGTGGTAGTTCGGGATAGTTGTGCCGTATTTATCAACGCCGCCGCGCAAAATAGCGTGGGCGAGCGGGTTGCCGGTGGTGGTGACATCGCACCCGCGATAGATGAAGTTGTGCGCGCTTTGGGCGGCTTTGATGGAGTTCATCATGACGGAAAGATCGCCGGAGGTGGGGTTTTTCATGCCGGCGGGGATATCCATGGAGCTTGCAGTCAGACGGTGCTGCTGGTTTTCGACCGAGCGCGCGCCGATGGCTTCGTAGGACAGAAGGTCATCCAAATAGCTGCGGTTTTCAGGGTACAGCATTTCGTCTGCGCATGTGAGGCCGGTCTCCTCAATGGCGCGCATGTGCATTTTGCGGATGGCGATGATGCCGCCGAGCAGGTCAGGGGCTTTATCGGGGTCCGGCTGGTGCAGCATGCCCTTGTAGCCCTCGCCCGTGGTGCGGGGCTTATTGGTGTAGATGCGTGGAATCAGAATGAGGCGGTCTTTCACCTGCTCGTTCACACGGGCAAGGCGGCGGGTGTATTCGCAGACGCTTTCTTCGTTATCCGCCGAGCAGGGGCCGACGATGACGAGAAATTTATCGGACTCTCCGCGGAACACGGCGGCAATCTCTTTATCGCGCGCGGCTTTGATTTCTTTGATGTGCTCCGGGACGGGAAATTCGGCTTTGAGGGCCGCCGGGTTCGGCAGCTCTTTGTTAATGGTCATGGACATAGGGGTGCTCCTTTGATTACTCGAGTTCTGTATTTTGCGATAAATAGCGGGCGATGGCTTCGTCGCTGTACGAGAGCAGATGCCCGTAACGCACGGCGATTTGGCGGCGGTTTTCGCCCGTATAGTTGTTTTCGGCGATGAGGGTTTGTTTATCGTGTTGGATGCTTAAGAATTCTTTAAGGTCACGGTCTTCGCAGTAGAAAACGACGTTTTGCTTGCCGCGGTTCAACGAGACCGGGAAAAGGTCGGTGATGAGCGGTTCTTTTAAATAATACGCTTTGCAGCCGTACTTTCGGGCGACTGCTTCACACGCGGGGAGAAAATCTGTGCCGAGTGCGTTTTGAAGTTCGTCTTCTGTGAACGGGTGGCTGAGCGCGATGCGCTTTACGCCGGCACGGACAACCTCGCAGAATGCCTCGCACACGCCGATTGCGAAGGAATAAGCATCGATTCGTTTGGACATGGTAAATATTCTCCTTAACGCCAGCCGCCCGAAATGACGAGCGTTTCACCGGTGATGTACGGGCTTTCGGCTAAAAATCTGACGCCTGCGGCGACCTCTGCCGGGGTGCCTGCGCGCCCGAGGGGAATCTCCTCGCACAGCGCTTTTTTCTCGTCTTCGGACAAATGGGCGTTCATTTTGGTATCGATATAGCCGGGTGCGACGGCATTGACGGTGATGTTCGACGGGGCGAGCTCCAAGGCCAGTGCGCGGGTGAGCCCGAGCATACCGGCCTTGGCGGCGGAATATGCGACCTCCATTGCCGCGCCGCTCACGCCCCAAATGGACGAGACATTGACGATAGCGCCGGATTTTTGGCGGATCATGGAGCAGGATGCGCATTGCGAGAGGTAAATGGCAGAGGACAGATTCGTGTCACACAAAGTTTTCCACTGCGCGGGCGTCATGGTGTCGAAAAAATCGACGAGCGAGATGCCGGCGGCGTTGACGAGAACGTCAATAT
>ERZ894191.1018-NODE-1018-length-18180-cov-6.856110_pt1 | contig 18180 bp, 23 predicted proteins | sample MGYA00380282_ERZ894191 | MGnify/ENA primary metagenome ERZ894191 (study PRJEB32331, sample SAMN06328485) | human gut metagenome | biome: human gut microbiome; feature: stool | host: Homo sapiens | collected 2013-02-21 ...
GAATGTAGGTACTATCTGCCTTTTTACCTCGTTTATAGATGGTTTTAGCGACTTGTTTATCTACTTTCGCTTTATCTAACTCCTTCTTAAAATAAAGAGCTCTCGCAGTAGGTTTCGGTCCTTTATGAAGGCGATAGTCTTTCTTAGCTTGCTTATAGTTTTTCTTGGCCCGTTGATAGGTTGATCTGGCATCTAGTCGAGCTGTTTTCGGCACCTGACCTTTTATCTCTTTAGTCTGTTTTTTTACCCTTAACCTTCCTTCTTTCCTAAGCTGTTTTGGATCACTATCGTACATGAATATTCACCTGCTTTCTCATCAGGCATCCGTTGCGACTAATTGATAGAGCTTGGTATGTTTGGGAATCGGATTTTCAAAAGGTACAATGGTATCGCCAGCCACAATCAAGCCTGTGCCTTTAGCTTTAGGTCGCAAGACAAAGCGCTCTAAGGATGGGGTTAGATGGATAATCTGTGATAAGACTTCTAAATCTGTTCGTTTGAGTTTTAGAAGCGCTAAGAATTCGCAGTTGGCCACTAGTTTCCTTCCTTCTTCTGTAGAGAGGACTGTTTCAGGGTTCTGAGTAATGCCTATAGGTAGCGCCCCATATTTACGGATTCTAGAATACAATTCGGTAAAGAAGGTAGCTTGTAGACTGTGTTTGAAGTAAAGCTGTAGCTCGTCAAAATAGAGCCAGGTTGTCGTTTCTCCCTGATGGTTAACAACTTGGTTCCAGATATAATCCTGAATAACCAGTAAGGCAAATGGTTTTAACTTTCCGCCTAATTGCTTGAGATTAAAGATAATAAAGCGGCTGTCCATATTGACATTGGTCTGATGGGAGAAAATATCATTGGAGCCCATCGTATAAGGTTCAACCTTTAGAGCAAGGTCCTTCGCTACTTGTTCTGGTTGTTGGAGTAAGATGGCTTGCCAGTCTTTGAAGGTTGGTTGATCTACTAACTCATAGGTTTGTTTGGTGACACGATCAATCATGGAAAAATCATCATCCGAGAATTCCGTCAAGATATTTTCAAACAAGGTGGACAATAGATTGACCTTTTGTCCAATAGGGTCACTATCTTCTACCTGTAATTTCTCCCTATCTGGAAGATCCAATACATTAAAGTGATGGGGAGAACCTGGAGCGACCGTTATGATTTCTGCCCCAAATTCTTGACCAATATCCAAGTATTCTGCCTCAGGATCCACAATAATAATCCGGTCTTCTGTATACCGTAGAAGAGTCGGAATTATCTCTCCAGCTTTCGCAAAGACTGATTTCCCTGAGCCTGATATACCAAAGATACAACCTGAGGGAGTATTGAGGTCTTTCTTTCGGTCTAGGGTAATGGGGTTCTTAGACAATTGATTTTGACCATAGTAGACCGCACGTGGGCTACTAGAGCGTAAATCCACATTGGTAAAGGGGACTTGGGTAGCTAAGTTGCTAGTCGTCACATCCCGCATAAAGCGACGTTTGACATTGATAAAAGGGATACCAATTGGAAGAATGGTATTGAGGGCTTCTTCCTGATAGAGGTAACATTTATCCAATTCAACGGTATTCTTACGGACAGATCGTTGAACCTGTTCGGTATAATCGTTTAATTCCTCTAGGCTATCAGCCATCAGATAGACCGTCATCACTCCAGAAAACATTTTCTGGTCATTGTCTTGAAGCTCTTCTGTCCACTTTTCTGTCTCTCGAGAGGTCTCCGTTGCCTTTCCTCCAGCAATCAACTCTCCAGGAACTCCTGCTTTAGCTGCTTCTTTTTGACTCTTGATCAATTCACGTTTTGCGCTCGATTGAACTGTTTTAACCTTTTTCATAGCAGCCGCAGTATCATAGGGTTTAGCGTGGAGACTAATGGCTAATTCAATACCTGTATCCAGGATATTTTTAATCAGCTTATCATTTAAGAAAGTCGGATAGTCCCGCACATAGAGCACTCTGGCATAGGCATCGTCTATTCGGAAATGGTCCTTATCAAATTTGATATAATTGGGCGCAATAAAATCCCTGGTTGATAAACCAGAGATGGCAATGTCTTCGTATGTAAAATCTAAGAAAGCTTCTTTTCTTAAGAGCTTTCGGAAAATTAAGAGACGGTCTAAGCCATCCATCTCTTTAAAAGAAATACCAATACTACTATACTGGCTTTCTATCACATTGGCCATATCATCTAGAATTCGTTTAGCTTGATGGTCTTGGTTGGCTTGCGTGGTAATGGTCACATATTTTTCGATTTTAAAAGTATTTTGATCATCTGAAAAACGATCCGTGATCATCTCATTGTATTCTTTCCGATAATCGTCATAGCCATCTCCTGTTAGCTCGTATCGAAGAGAAGAAAGACTGGTCGTTTCGACTCTCCGATTGAGAATCAGGAGCTGGAGATCATTGTCTATATCTAGAGACTGGAAGATGTCCGCATTAGTTTCGATAACATCGAGACGCTCATCATCCGTAGCTGTGATATAACTCGTATCTCCTAAACGATAGGTTTTAGAATAGGTATCACTCGTTACTGTCATCAGACCATCCGGTGTTAGCCATTGGTAGTTCAAGGTATTTTGCGTGGAGGCGGTCATGGTTCGCCTGAGACGCTTAGCCCGCTCTCTTTCTGCTTTAGAGAGTTTCTGGGTTTTCTTTTGGTTGAATAAACGCATTCGCAGCATAGTCCTTTCTATCGAAATCTGTTTGGTAGGTTCGTTCTTGTTTGGCGAGGAAGAAGCGCAGTTCGTCTTTTATCTTCTCGTCGATGTGGTTGCCAAAGATAACAAAAGGAGCAAGAAGCAAGAGGGCAATACTGTATATGAGCAAGCTTGGTAGTTGGAGCCAAATCATGGTGGCTGTCAAAATGACAGTAAGGACAATTCCAAGCAGTAACACAACTTGCCTCAGTGTCATATAGCCCCAAATGGGACGCTCATAGTTATCTAAGGCTTTTAGAAATTCACTTCCTAAGCGTGTCATAGATCTCCTTTCTTTATGTGGTATAATTAAAAATAAAATGATTTGAATTGGGAGTCATATCATGAGCTATACTTATCATCTTGTCTTTAAAAAAATACAACAACAAATATCAACACCAGTATTAATAGCCCTTCAACTGGCACAAATTATCATGTATACTGCCATTGTGTTTTCCATTCCTAACATTATCGAAACATTGCAATATGGATACCGATATCTGATAAACTTTGGTATAATCCTTCTAATTTTACGAGGAGTTTATCTGTACTCCAAATATAAAATATATTCACTCACACCAACTATAGAGAACGATTTTGATAAAGCAGACAGACAATTACTTATAAAAGAAATTGAAGAATCATTAAAAAAGTATGTTGATTTTGCGAAATGGAGCTGTGGAATCTTAGCCACTGTGCTTGCTTTGGTCACAAATATATTTGTGACTATCTTTATAAAAAACATAGATGACATTGTAAGCCCTCTACAGAAACAAGCTATCATTAATGAGCTTTCACAAGCTACACAAAATATTGGTGACATTTTTATCGTATTTTTCGTTTTAGTTATCTGTATTCTTGGCATTGTCTTATTGTATTATTTTATTTTACAATTACTAACTTACAACCAAAGACTTGTTTTGAAAGTCTTGAAAAATTGTAAGTATTCCATAAAATACGATATCGACAGTTTATCTTGGTGGAAAAAGACATTATATTTTATTAATGAACTCTTTTTCCTAGATTACCTTAAAAAAATTCTGTAAACAGAAAATCAGTTCCACAAGCAAGCCAAAAGCCCACAAAAAGGGACAAATGATGGTTGTTGGTTAAGTTGTGCCATAAGCTATAACATAAGAACATACGTAATGAAAAAAATAGCCCCCAGAATGTTAGTCTTACTATCCCTTTTCCAATCTTCATTGATACTTGCCTGATCGTCGGCAGGTATTTTTGTATCATAATCCATCCTCCTCAGTCAGTTGTCATCTATTTTTCATAACAAAGAAACCCCTTCCCGATTATTTTCCATGTCTCCAATATATTCCCTAAACAACTCTGTATGGGCTTCTTGAAGCTTCAGAAAATAGTTGTCATAGTCTTTACTGTTATTAAATGCCGATAAACCACGTGCGAGATACTGCATCCATTGCCTGAGATACTCACCATAAGTCTCCTTGTCTATTTCCTTAGACTGCACAAGCTCAATCATATCCGATTGAAACAGGTCAAGAATAGCCATACCATAGGTTACATCCTGTTTAGCCTCCGCATATCTCCAAGCGTAGGTATAAGCATGGGAAAACCGGCGACTGTCTAGGGGAATTTCGTCAATTTTGACTTTCCCGTGGAGCAACCAGACATACAAGGTTTCTTCTAGGGTCTCAAACATCCTTTTGTAAGGAGTTAGATAGGAGATCATTTCTTTTAGAGAGGCAATTTCTCTTCTCATATCTGAAACGTTTTCTTGTTTCATTGTTTTATTAGGGTTCGAATGAGTTACATTTGTTTCTTTTTTAACCTTATGAAATTCTTGTTCAATCAATACTTTCAAAGTGGTCATGTTTTTCTCCTTAGATTTAGTTGTATAATGCTTTGACTATTTGTTGGCTGCCTCTGCATTATGATTGAGTTCTACCTATAACAGTCCATGCGCTTACCGTTGTTCTAGTGGATGTTCTTTAAGATACTGTTTCAGAATAAAATAGCGTCTCAATAATAAGGAATAGCTAAAATGATCTAATACGATAGCTAGTAACAAAAAAAGAATCAAAAGTACCACAACTAGGCTCATCAATACACTTTCCTGTAGTTCATTTATAGATACGCCTGTCAGTGGTGCAAGAATAATCGCCAAAAGATGCTTTAAGTCTTCTGAAAAAATGATTGTTAATACTAGCCCTAACAGTAGTTCCCATCTACGGGAACTCTTCTCTATCTTTACTTCCAATTCAATACGTTCAGCTATCAAAGCTTCTTTGTTGTTGGTCATAGTAAATTTGTGCTTCTCTGTATCGACGCTCAAATCGTCCAGTCCACCACTTATATAGTCGTCTTACAGTAGCTGTCATAAAACTTCTGGAGTCCTTTCTTTTGTTATCCAAGTTTAGTTCACCTGCATAATACTTTTTGCCATTCGTTGGCTGCCAAATAACATGATAATGTAGATAATTCCTTTTCCTATGGCCATTAGTGCGCTTGTCCAAGCTCCTGTTCGTGACACCGTCAGCAAATCATCCGTCACAATGGCTGGATAAAGCATGATGACAACAACGAGGACAAGGCCCTGTAAGGCGGCTGCCGCATAGTGTTTGAGAAAACCGAGGCAGATTGGTCTAAGGGCATCCATCATATAACAAGCTACTACAATCTTTCCGATTCCCATATAGGTATAGAGGGTAAAGGAACGCAAGAGGATGAGTAGTTTGGTTGAGATTTGACCGACGAAATCTACGCAGTTATATATACTCCCAAAGAAGAACTTTTCTATTCCTCCGAGCCCCTCATAATTCGGTGCTTTAGAACCGAAAGGTGTAAACCCTTTCTTAGCTACTACTTTGATAATGACATTGAATAACCAGGTTAAGGCATCGAATAACTCATCTAAGTAAAGGATTAGAAAGACTGCGATAACGTACTTGATAATCTCCTCAAACCACAGCTGTAGGGTTAACTCCCCACCATTGGATTTTAGTTGTTGGTGCCAATTTAGTAGGTTCAGACCCATAAAAAGGAGAAGAAGCAATATGCCCACCTTCTCCATAGCTTCGGACACAGTTCCCATTAGCTGATAAGCCGTTGGGTTGTAGTCTTTTAAACTCATGGTTAGTTGGTCAAGAGTAGATTGTTCCATCACAACTACCTCACTTTCTTATCAACCAACAATACCTTGTAGCCCAGATGCCAGGGCTGAAAAGAGACCTTTTAACGTAGCTCCAAGCAAAGCTCCTAAAATAATACTTTGAACGCCTTTGTCCCGCTTATCTTCTAATTCTCGGCGGATACCAATAGCTAGGTCCCAGGCGCCCCAGGCGGCCCAACCAAGACCAATAACACCACCGATGTCTCCAATTTTATTAATAAAATCAACAATTTGATTCATGTTTCTTCTCGCTTTCGTTTTTTTAAAAATGAAAAAAGACACTAAGTATCGTTTCTTAGTGTCTTTCGTATAGTGAGGTGACCGATTAGAGGTCATCCCGTGAATAAATGGTTAAGGAGAGGGCTGTAATAATGGCGAGGACAACGATAATCGTTGTTTCCCACCCGTAATAAATCGGAACACCGTGAGGAAAATAGAATTCTTGTACCCTTTCTTCTATACCTACTGGAACTGTACCATTCCCTGTAAAAGCGTAAAATACAATTATCAGAAATGATACCACCACTTTAAATACAAACCAACCAATCGCTGTCACAATCAGGCTCTTGATTAAGTTAAAGATAAACAAAAGAATCATGAGTGGTGTTGTGACAAGCAAAATAGCTGTTCGCATAATCAAGTAGGGAAGTTTCTTTAGACCAGCTAATAGAGCCCCACCTAACCATGTTAGGCCTTTCTTCCATTTCGCTTCAGAAGGAACGGCTTGAGGGGTTACTGGAATAGGTTTACGTGGTTTATGGACATAATATTTATATCCATTTTTTGTCACTTGTGCTTCCATAGTAGGTTCCTTTCTCATCGGTATCTCCCTCTCCTTTTTTTGATTTATTATACCATAAATCAAGAGGGAAAACTAGTTGTTTTCGTCTTTACGTTTACGTAATCCAAGAAGGCTTGTAAACAATGTTACTACACCCGCAACTGACAAGCTGTAAGATGCCGCATCACCTGTATTAGGGAGCTGAGCTTTTCCGGGTGCTTGTGGTTTTGGAGTTTCTGGTTTTGGTGGCTCAGGTGTGTTGGTCACAACCTTGTTTGATAAGACAGGGTTGCTGTTGACATAGAGTGTGTACTCATTGACAACCTCGCCCGATGCAATCCGTTTCACTGTGATATAGCCATCCGCACCAAATGCTTGGTCACGTGGAATTTGTGCCAAGAACGCTTCCTTGAAACGAGTCTCAAACTTCCCTGTTTGGGCATTGTAGACTGTTTCTGTATATGATGATAAGTCATCACCTTTCTTGAACATTGTTCCATCTGGTAACGTAAAGTCTACCTTAGCTTCAATCGTAAAGGATTGATAATCATCATGGCTATGTTGGAGAAGGTCCACAAAGCGGTACTCTTTAATATCGTAGCCACGTCCTGCTGGAATCACCCAACCTTCTAGCTTGTAGGTTACCAAATCACCAATTTGGACTGTACCGTTATTGATAGACTTACCATCCTTATCCAATACATCCTTATGGACGACTAATTGTGGTACTTCGTTTGTGACGATGTTACCGTAGTAGCCATTGCCAAAATCTACTTGGTACGTTTGGTTGGTAATAGTGCCGACAAAATCTTGTTTCATCTTGAATGACAAGTTGCGGGTAATATCCAAGCCTTGTTGGACATAAGCCTTATAAAAGGCTTCAGGGTCTTTAGCCACCCAGAGATAGAACTCACCTACTGGACTAATACCTGACTCTTTGATAAGAGCTTGGAGTTTTTCATCTAGGCTGTCTTTCGAAAGAACGTGAATCATATCAAACAGTTCACGGACATCATCTCCGTTAGCAGCTGTGATAGAGTTGACCACTAAGGAAGTACCGTCAATAGCTTCATCTAGGTAGTCATCTACGTACAAGAAGCCTTTTCCAATCGCATGTTTAGAAGCCACAATCCCCTTATACTGGTCAAAGTCTTGTTCTGCCACATAGTTTAGGACAGTGTTTGGTAGGACAGATTGACCGTTGATAGAATTTCCATTCTCATCGACCACATCCTTTTTCGGTTGGATTAAGTTGTCGCCTGGAGTTGGATTTTCTCCATTTGGTGTTTCTGGAGTACGTGGCGTTTCTGGGTCATTTCCTGGTGTATAGATAACAGGAATGTTTGAGACCACCTTGTATTCGCCTTTAGGAATAGCGATTAAGGTTGTAAAAGTATTCTTGTACGTACCACCATCATTGATTGGACGACCAACGAAATAGGCTAGTGGAATCGTCACATCTTGGTCACGTTTAGCATTGAGATAATCAAGTGTTGCTTGTGTAGCTAGTACAGTTGCTTTACCGTTTTCATCATAGCTGATAGTCCAAGCTGTGTTTTTTGTTTCAGTCGCTTCACGGTCAATCTCAAATCCTGCAGGGAGTGGGTCAAGCATGGTATAACTAGTGACAACCTCACGACCTGCGACTAGTGGGCTGTTTGTCAAGACCCATGTTTGAGTTGAGCCTTTTGGAACAAGTTTACCATTCACATCCACACCATCTTCATTCACTACAGCTTTGATATTGGCTGGAGTTTGTTTCACAATAACAGGATGGACAGCTGCTTCATAGGTTTCTTTCTCAGGTACAGGAATATGAGGCAAGAAGTTTGGTTTCTTAGGTGGCTCAGGCGTCACCGTCACTGGGATAAACTTTTCAAGCGGTGGTACTTCTTTGGTGTTTGGTGTACCTTTTTCAGGTTCTGGAATATCTTTTTTCTCCAAAATTGAAGCAGCAACATTTGTATTCATTGCGAACCAATGACCTGTTTGATGCTTAGATGCTCCAACTGTCAAACAAAATGTATCTCCACTTTCCGAAACAATAGCACCTGAACCATAGTAGCGTACAGGTGAGTCAATACTATCATGACCACTATATGGCTCAATGGTATCAATAGAGGTGCTAGCGTAGATTTTACCATCATGGTCTTGAACTTGACTGCCAGTAATCGGCACAAAACGCATATTGGAACTCAAGTCTTTGACATACTCAAAGTAGCCATCTTCTCCCAAGGAATTCATGGATGAAATAGAGAAAATAATCGGATTCTCTTTGGTTGCAACTACCTTTTCAGACGCAGTATAGAATGTTTTTTCAATACGTAACTCATCACCGACACCTACAAAGCCCTGTGTTGCATCTGAACCAAAAATAACTGTCTCTGTCGGATCTTTGGCTACAGTCAGGATTAATCCATCTTTTTCTGACGAAACCGCAGTATAACGAACGACAACCTTTGTAATCTTTTCACCTTTAAAAGTCGAAGAAAAATCTCCCACATAGGTTACGGTTGCGGTTTGTCCGACTGGCAAGAAAAACGTTGTATCATTGGTATAATCTACAGTACCTACATAATCTCCTTCCGAGTAACTAGATACAGTATGTACAAGATTGTGATTATTTGTACGAATTTCTTCCCGTTTTGCAGGATTCACAAACTTTGTAACACCATCGATACTTCCGATTGTTACATTTGGCTCAGAACGATAAATAAGACTCTGACCCACCGCTTCACTAAGATGACCTTCTTCTTTTGTTTTAGCTTGCATCTCAGCTAATTCGGCTTCATAGTTAGCTTTTTGTTTTTCCCACTCAGCAAGTGCCTCTTGGTATTCACGTTCAACTAGCTCTACTTCTGATTTGTTATAGGCAAGAGCTTCTTGTCGAGCTTTTTCATTTTTAATGACCTCGACTTTGCGCTCACTATTGATCTTATCTGCTCTTTCTTTCGCAGCCTTGTTTCGTGCATCAATGTCCGCATTTTCACGAGCGATACGGTCTGCTTCTTCCTTGTTTTTGCGGTCGATTTCCGCATTGTAGTCTTCAGCTTTCTTGATAGCTTCTGTATTGTCTTCTTGTTTGACAGTAGCTTCTTTGACCGCTTCTGCCTGTTTGGCAAGATCTGTCTGAGCCTGGTCTAAGTTGTCGTAGACAATTGCTTTACTGTCTTCAGTAACGGTAACCCCTGCTTCTTTGGCATCAGACACAGCCTTGTCTAGCTCAGTAGAGGTTACAGGGCTTGTCAACTCACCTGTTTTCTGACCTGTTTCAGCCTGAGTCGCTAGACTTTCAGCTGATGGTGCTTCTTGTACTGTTTCAAGGTTGGTGGCAGGATTGGGATTGACCACTTCAACTGCTGGAGTGGTTTCTGTCACAATCTCATCTGCGAGAGCCACATTTGAAAATACTGTAACACCCATGAGCGTCACACCACAAGCTAGGCCTTTTGCCCATTTCTTTTTACGGAAGAATCCGTGACCTTTGACATCTTTTTGATACATACTCGTATCTCCTTTACTTTATTTGATTTTTCTTAGTTTAACGACATTTCGGTCAGAATTGTTTTTATGGATTAGATTGATTTTTTACGATAGTAGCCTATTGCACCTAGTAGGAATGTTCCAATTAGAGCGAGGAGAGATTTTGCTTCTCCTGTGTTTGGTAAGGTCTTGGTTTGACCATCCGCTGTTTTGACACTAATGGTCTTATCCTTGTTCACAACTGCGCCGATGGACTCCGCAGAAACGGTCGCAGTTGATCCATCCGTATAACGAATGATTGGTTGGCTATTGTCCGTACTGATGATGGTATAGCCAGTGTCTGTCACAATCGGTTTGTCTGGTGTGACAGCTTCTACTGGTTGCTTGGTTTCTGTTGATATGGTCCCAATTTGACTCTCGCCCTTACTAGCCGCTTCTTCTGCGGTTTTAGGTGGGGTAGGAGTGTCAGGTTGTGGAGTGTCCTGCTTTGGTTCTTCTTTTGGGTTAGTTGGGGTCTCGGGGGTCGGAACGTCTGTACTTGGTTCTGTAGGTTGAGTTGATTCTTCCTCCTTCGGTTGTTCCGTAGACGGAAGCGTCGGATCTACTGGTACAGTTGGTTCTTCAGGAGTTGACGGCTCTTCCGTTGGAGTGGTAGGTTCGACTGGTTGACTTGGCTCAACTGGGGTTGGGACTTCTGTACTCGGTTCTGTGGATGTAGATGGTTGTGTGACCTCAACAGGGGCAGACGAATCAATTGGAGTTGTTTCATCTGCGAAAGCTACAACACTATTTGACAAGACAAGTGCTGATAGTGTAAGCATAGAAAGAATGTTCTTTTTATTTAACATAGTGTTACCTCAGTGTTTAATTTTTGTGTTGATTAGTTAGGACGGTGATACCCTTTTCCAGTCAAGCGTAGGATAGATTGATTTTTATAGCGTTCTCTTCTTGCAATCAGTATATGATCACGCTGAACGGTTCTAATTTGTCGGTAGAGTTTATGAAATGGAATCACTTCCTCTACTATCTTTAGCTCTCCATCCACAATCGCTCTTTTTGGCGTTGTGCCGCAATCTGAACGAAGGGTAACGATCTCGCCTGTCAATAGATACGCTGTTACATTCCCTTGACCTCCTAACTTTCGTAAATCAGAGAGTGTCATCTCTCTATCTGGTCTTATTTCATTCATGACAATTCTCCTTTTTTTGGATTGAATGAAAGGCTGTATTTACAGCCATGCCGAAAGCTCCCGTAGAGCTTTGCCGTGTTTCATGCGCACGTTTTACAGTCTGAGAAAACGCAAACTCTTACTAAAGCAGGACACGTCAACTGGCTTTAGTCGTGTTGTGGCTGGACTAGATATCCTTTTCTAGTTCGTTACTCGCCCCCATTTTTCTTTTATCCATAGCCACGCTGTATCAGGGCAAGCCTTGTATTTGATTGTCAATGTGCTGTAGTTTTATGACGTCTCGGTCAAATCGTTATTTTTGTACGGTATCTGCTGGAATCTGTATACCCAGTAGATCAGAAACAGGGACTTGAAAAAAGGTTGCGACTCGCTCTATATTTTCTACATTGGTTCGACTAGCTCCTCTTTCCCAATTTGAGACGGTTTCACGTAGTACCCCTATCTTGTCCGCTAGCTCCTGTTGACTTAAGCCAGCTTGTTTTCGTAGGGTTTTAATGCGTTGTGCAGTATGTGTCACAAGTAGCTCACCCCTCTTTCTTTTTCCGTGAGAAGAAGACGAGAGTAGCTAGAGCTAGACCGAGTACGGTCAAGGAAGAAGTTTGAGTTCCTGTAGCTGGTAGACTAGCTTGTGTGGCCTTTGTTGGTTGAGAGATTGGTTTGGATGTTTGTGTCGGTACTTTCGGAGCTTCGGATACATAGCCTGTAATACGACCTGTTTCATCCACAACTGGAACTGGTTGACCTCCTTCACGGATAATAGTCTCATACTGTTTAGCCAACTCTACTTGACGCTGTGCTTCAAGGACGGCTTGGTAAGCAGATAGGATAGTTTGGTAGTGATTGGATGCTTTCACTTCTTCTTGTTTCAATTCTGCTAGGGTTTCAAGTGCTTCTGTCAAGAGGGCTTCTTTTTCCTTTAGGCTATTTGTAGCTTGTAGAAGATGAGCTTTAGCGTTTTCTAGTCGGGCAGGAGCTTCTTCTAGCTTGACGAGATAGGCTTGCGCTTCCTTCAGTGTTGATTGAGCAGTAGAGAGCTGAGTTTGAGCAGCCACTACATTTACTTGTGCAGCTTCTAGTTCTGCTTGTGCTTGGGGTGTCAAGATTGGTACTGTATTAGCAGTTGTCAGTCTTGATTGAGCAGTGGCTACTTGTGCTTGTGCTGCTGTCTGTTCGTTAAGAGCTCTTGTTTTAGCTTCCTGAGCTTGGTTGTTTGCGGTAGTCGCTTGGGTAAGACTTGCCTGAGCTTGGTGATAATTGGTCAAGATTTTGTCACTTGTGTGAGGATTTTCAATAGCTGTTTTATCAAACATAGATCCTGCTAGGATATGTGCATCCGCAACTGTTAGGAAATGAACGGATGAAGCATCTTGTCGAGAAGAAATATCCACTCCAAAATAGATTACGTCATTTGACAATCCAGAAATAGATAATGCATGTAGGTATTCAACACCACCAATTATAAAATCAAGTAGACCTCTATGGATCATAGCTTTTGCTTGAGAGAGGGTCATTGTGGGATTTGGTTGACTGACCGTAAATAGATTTTCGTAATACTGACCACCTGTTTTCAAACCTAGTGTTTCCGCAGCTTGATGGATAGCTTGTTTATCATGACCTGCATCCTTCCAAGACCAGTTATCTGCCACATAACCGTCTGTTGTTGCATCCGCCAATTGTAGCGCTCCCTGAGTAACGATTGTCGACTCAGTCCCGACTAGTTGACGGATTTGGTTGATTAAATCCGAGGCAAAGAGTGACAATTCTGTTCGTACTGCTTCTGAAAGGTTGTTGGTATCTAACAGTTGAGTATCATCATTTGGATTCGCCTTAAAGGTATTTTGGTTGCGTAAGTCTGCGATAAGGTTCTCGAGTTTATCTTTCGCAGCTTTACTATAGGTCTTTCCATACTCTTTAAGAGCAGCGATGTACTCAGGACTGAGTGTGATGGTATTAATACTATTTTTAGCGTTTTCTGCTTCTTGAAAGATGGTTTGAGCTGTGACAAGTTGCTTAGCTGTTTCATCTGCCTGGGCTGTAGCCTCGTTGGCTACTTGTGTCTTAGCTTCAAGCACTTGATTAGCTTGATTAAGAGCTTGTTCTGCTTCTGTGATAGCTATTTGACGATTGATATCTGCCTGTTTAGCAGTTGTCAATTCTGTTTGAGCTGTCACTAGGGCTTGTTTGGCTTCTGTTAGTTGTTTTTCAGCTTGTTCAGCTTTGGCAATAACTTCCGCCTGACCTGTACCATCTAGGATGGCTTGGGCGGTATCGACATCTTTTTGTGCTTCTGTGACAGCTTGTGTCTTCTCGTTGACATCTGCCTGAGCTGTAGAGACATTAGCTTCTTGGTCTTTAACTGCTTGTTGGGCTGTGGCTTCGGCTTGTTTTTTGTCTTCTAGGTTTTGACTAGCTTCAGTAACATTATCTTCAGCTTGGTTGATTGTTTCTTTTGCCTGAGAGATGTTTTCAGGTGTAGCTTGTTCAACAAGTTCTGCGGCTTCGACAAGCTCAGTCTGGGCTTGATTGACAGTCTCTTTAGATTCGTCTACATCTGTTTGAGCTTGGTTCACCACTTCTTCTTGTGCTGTTACAGTTTGGTTAGCTTTATCTAGTTCAGCTTTAGCGGTTGTCACGTCTGCTTCTGTGACAGTAACTTGTTCGCTTGCGCTTGTTTCCGCAACTGGTTTTGGTTCAATTGTTTGTGGTACTTCTTCTGCATGGACCACTTCACGGCCTGTAGATAATACTGCGGTTGCGAGGGCTCCTAATACGGTTAATTGTTTCATGTTCTTTGTCTCCTTTAGTTTGGTTGTCGGCTGGAATGATAATCTTCCATCTCTTTCTCTAACTGTGCTAGTGCTTTTTTCTTCTCCTCGGGCGGTAAATCAAATATCGCTTTTGGGATGGTGATGTGTTCTCCTTCTGTATTTAATATCATCTGGCTTCTCCTTAATTTGGTTATTTTATTTTCGTTGTACTTTCATTCGTTGCAGGGTCTAGCTGATTGACTATAGCCAACTCAAATGTTTGTTTCTCAGTAGCTGGAAGCTCAGAGATAGTCTTGTATGGGCTTTGGTTGGTTTCCCAGGGACTGCTAAATAGAGCCAGGTTTCTTTCTCTCCTCTTAATGAATGTAGCGTAGGTTTGAGAGAATTCGCTCAGGTCAAACCGTTCCTCATAGTCTCTTATTCGGTCAGATGGTAGGGAGAGATGGTGCGCAACAATGACTAATCGTTGGTTGGCATAGGGCTGAGGAATTGAGGTTCTTAATACTGTAAAACTCTGTGATTGATCCCTGTAAGAAAATGAGAGCTTCACATCATATTGAGTGTAAGACATAGTGAAATCATCTATCATATCGGTAGTGGTCACTGCATACTTCTCGAAGTAAGTTGATCGTTCGACACGAAGCTGATGTAAAGCCTGATCTAAGTTATCGTATAGATGTCTAAGGTGTTTAGAACTGAATGAGATACCGATGAGAAGCGAGAAGATTATCAAGAGAAACATCTTAGGGAAGGTCGACGGATGGAAGATGTAAGTGAGTAAAGATAGGCTAATTCCAAATGCAAGACAGAAGGTTAAAAAAATCTTTTTTGTCGGGTGAACACAGTTTTCAAATTGTTTTCGTAGGTCTTCTTTTGTCATACTTGACCACCCTCATAATAGCGTTGTGCATTCAGATGGGCGACTCTTCTTACTTCTGCTTGTCTCTCTGTTTTGAGGTTTTCAAGCATAGCTAGTAGATAAGCCAAGGGCTTCTCGCAGTCATGAGGAATATGGTCAATCATATTCAAGACCTCTGTGCTTGTCGCAAAGCCTTCTGTGAGATACTGCCCTATTCTCATTTTTTGATTATGGGTTAAGGTATAACCGTGAGGATAGATGTACCGATCATTGTACTTATCCGCAATCACTTGTAGTAGCGAATAATATTCTGGTGCTACATATTTTTCCTTATTTTTATTTTGTGTAGCTGTATCAGCTCCAGCTCTTCTAGAACTATTATCTAGAAAACCAGAATTGTTATTATCAGTATTACTTCCGTCCATAATATGGACGCCCTGAGGTATAGATTTTGGACGTCCATTTTCTGGACTCCCATTTTTCGTTGATTTTTCGGGGTTTGTTGGGCGTCCATTTTTCGGACTCCCATTCTCATCTCCTGGAGCTTCAGGAAGTTCAAAGAGGACTTCTCCATTCAGATTGACAGTTTTTACATGGGTATAGACGACCTTTCCCTTATCTCTTCCCGAGGTAAGATAGTTAGCTTGATAATGCTCGTATTCTTGGAGGTTAGCATTCACATTCTGGAGATAGAGGCGGTTGGGACGATTAGCTCCTTGACTGACTTCTCGTAGTAGACCAATTTCTTGTAACTCCTTCTTGATTTTATGGACAGTCATTTTTCCTTTGTCCAATACCTCCATCAGTTCCTCTACTGTATAAACCATAAAGACTGAACCATTCTCGTCAACATAATCTTTAACTCCCTGATGATATGAACGAATGCTCAATAAACATCGATTATAGAAAGCTCCATAAGCCAGCTTGGCATCATTAGATAACTTTCTAGCATAAGGGCTGGTCAGCTTGATTTTCTTCTTTACTCTTCCATCAGAACCATACTCTTTTTCAATACTCGGTAAAAAGATTTGAGGAATTTGGTAAAAGGTTTGAGTACTTATTTGATCAATTGTAATATCTGCCATTTGGGTCTCCTATCTTGTTTTCAATAAAGCTGTCTGTCCAGATGGTGTAAAGAATATGAGACCTGAAATCTCCCATTCCTGCATAATAGCTATTGCTTTAGGAAGCGAGACCCTTTGGCTATTCATAATATCTGTGACAACGCATTTTCTTGCAAGTAGTTCTTTTTGTGTCATGTTGGTATCCTTTCTCAGTTGTGTTGTAATAGCTCCTCTGACATTAACTTTGTTTCTTTGGCATGTTCAAGACCAGTAACGTATGCCTCTGGATCCATTTCAACTTGAACACTCACTGTTTTGGTTTTTAAGTCTCCCATGCGGAGTCTATATTCTTCGAGAACTTCAGTAGGAACCTGTACCGTCAAAGCAAACTCTTCAGAGGAGTAGGCCTGATCTTTGAACCGTTGGTCAAGGCCATCTAAAAAACCAAGTAAGTAGGATTTTTTGTAGTCCTTCCATCTTGCTTTTGTGACAGTTGGAAACAAGCGTTTCAATCGATAGTTCAGATATAAAATCGCTCCTTCATACACTTTAGTACACAATTCAGCATCCGATTGATACCCAAAGAAAATAATCTGAGTGATACCATCATCACGAAGTCTTCTCCTAACCGTCTGGCACCTAAAATTTTCACCAAGGATGGCTGCAAGTTTTTCTTGCCACCAAGGCAAACGATATTCCCACGTGCCTACAGTTTCGCCAATCTTATCTATCTTGCGAGCAGTTGTGACATCACTCATTGATAGATTGTGCTTGACCATGAGCTTCTGAGCCATCAGAAGAGCTGTCTGCCCTTCTTCGTCATTCGGAGCGTCGTAAGCCAACTCCAAGAGATTTTGAACTTTTTCAATGATTTTACTTTCCATATTCTCCCTCCTCGTAACGTTTAAGAAAAACAGCCTCGAAAAAATCCAAAGGAGAGCCCGAAGTTAACAGTAAAGGATATTCATCTTCAGACAAATCATGATCGTAAACTTCTAACATAACTTTCTTAGCTTTGTCGTGATCCAATCTACCTATTTCTGCTATAGGGTTAAATATACCAACCTCCGTATCTTTAATATCTATAGGAATACATTCATACATTGTTCAGTCTCCTCATCAGGTATCAATCGTTTCAATTCACTGGGAAAGCCATTCTCTATCCAATCTTCAATCATCTTGTCTATTTCTTCTTGGGTCATAACATCTCCTTATTGTGACTTTCTTTATATATAATTCATCAACTCCGGATAAAACTCCAAGGTTAGCCACAAGGCTTCTTCATAAGTTAGTTGACTAACATGTCCCCAAGTATGATTCCTACAGCGTTGGTAATAGGGATAGCTCCCGTGTTTATTTTTAGGACGTAGTTCATGGATAACACCTTCTCTCCCATTCTTCCAAAGCAAGCTAGAAGGTTTGTAGTAATAACCGTTTCCTAGCCAAACTCTCCCTAAATCATCATATGGAGATATTTGTACTTCTTCAGTGTGTGTAATAACATTTTCCTCGACTTCAATATCTTCTAAATCATCTTGACTATGATCAATAACTTCAAAAATTTCTAATGCATCTAAATTCATTATGATTTCAATTTGATTTGACATCAGATAAAGCATCCTTTCAACATTTTGAGCAAGCAAAAAAGAGAGCAAATTCATGCTCTCTTAGGCTAATGAGGTATTTTATTTTTGTTTTCCCAAAACTCTAGACACTTACCGTATCATTTTTCTTACATTTCGAAAACTTCGCTCTCCTGCTTGTTTGGTAAGAATAGAGAGAGAACAATTCCGACAAGAGCTGGTAGTAACCACGCTAATGATTGTCCAGCCAATGGCAGAGCTGAAATGATTTTTGAAACAGCAGTCCAGTTGAATTGTCCTGCTAACACTTCTACCAATGACAAAGCTGTCACTACTCCCACAGTTAATTGCATACCATAAGTGGAAAGCGGTACAAATTTGTTAACAATGGTAATCAAGACAATACAGATAGTAATTGGATAGAGAACCAAAAGAACTGGAACTGAGAAGGTGATGATATTGTTCAAACCGAGGTTGGCAATCCCAAAGCCAATCAAAGTAAAGATAGTCGCATATACTTTGTAGCTAAAACGTGGGAAACGCTCAGCGAAAAATTCACCTGAAGAAACAATCAAGCCAGCCGTTGTCGTAAAGCAAGTAACGATAACCATAGCTG
>ERZ894191.1033-NODE-1033-length-18013-cov-12.874318_pt1 | contig 18013 bp, 18 predicted proteins | sample MGYA00380282_ERZ894191 | MGnify/ENA primary metagenome ERZ894191 (study PRJEB32331, sample SAMN06328485) | human gut metagenome | biome: human gut microbiome; feature: stool | host: Homo sapiens | collected 2013-02-21 ...
AGCCGCTTAATTATCATAGAAGATCTCAATTTACAGAAAAAATTTCACACCGTCGCCAATCAAAAATACTTTAATCACCATTTAAAAAATTATGATTGAACGACATCCTCAATACATATATCATGCTTTTCTTTAATTCTGCAAAGATATGTCAATAAATCTATACTTTCCAGCACCGAGCCCTCTAACTTTTTCTATCACATTTGCCTTCTTGAGTACGCTCATTATATTAGTTGCCTTAGATTTAGAACATTTAAGCCATTCCATCACATTTGCCTGACCAAATGGTGTATCTGCATCACACTGTTCATAAACCATTCTTATATTATTTATAAATATCTCTGTTGCACCTACAGATTTTAGTAACGGTATAAGTGCATCAAATGTATTGCTTACTTTTTCTTGGCCATTGCTTACTTTTTCTTGGCCATTGCTTACTTTTTCTTGACCATTGCTTACTTTTTCTTGGCCATTGCTTACTTTTCTAAAAATAGTTACCTTAAAACCATCTCCAAATTCTTCAAATATTGGGGTCGGAAGACCATATTCATTACATCTGTTAATAATTCTTGGAATTCCTGTTCCCCAAGCTTCTACAATGCGCATATAATGAAAAGCCTCAGCAATCACTTCATTTCTACATGTTGACTTTCCTTTTTTCGCGGTCTCTATATCAAGTCCTCCATATAGCATTCCCGGTGAGGAAACTTCCATTCTATCATCATAAATACATACTTGCACACAAGATCTATCTAAATAACTTCTGTGTAAAACAGCATTTGCTATTGTCTCTCTAACAGCAGATATAGGAAGTTCATACATATCTTTTCTATATTCCCCATCAATCTGTGCTCCCATGTCAATATGTCTTAAAACAAAATTATAAGCATCATCCACTTGTTCATATATTGGTCCAGAAAATTCTTTTCTATCGATAAATATATCCCTTGTTTCCCCTTTAAATAATGCACATTGTATTTTTGCCGCCTTATTTGTATTGTCTGTCATCAAATCAAATGCATGCGTAGGATATGGATTTCTGCCAACCATACAAAGCAATCCAAAATCGTGTAATTTTTCGATTGTCATATCTTTTACAGCAAGTTTTTCTTCTTCTGTCTCACATGCATCTACCGCAATTTTTTTCATGGTTTTACATAATTCCAAAGCCTTATTTATATTATATTCCTGACCAATACTCTGAAGTGAGTCATATGATATATGTTGCCCCTCCAACTCTAACTCCTGCAATTTTCTTGCGTCCGCTGGTCTGCTTGTTCCATTTATTCTGATATAAGAAGTGATCTCCTTATTTTTATTTGCTAAATAATATGGTCTGAATTTTCCGGGTGCAACATCTATTACAAGCACTGTTTTATCTTCTATTGTCTGTATTGAAATATCGGGTTCTATTTGAGGTGTACAAGCATCAGAAATCATATTAGATATTGAATCTGATAACTTAAATGGACTTTGTTCACCAATTCCATATACAATACAAGTTTCATCCTCAATCCCAATAATAACCTGACCTCCTGTACTATTAGAAAATGCTATAACATCTTTCAGAAATTTTTCATGTTTACTTGGAATTTCTCTCTTGAATTCTACATTCTTGGTTTCACCAAAAAACGCTTTACTAACCATTCAATCACCTTCCTTCAATCTAATCTTTTATTTTCAAAATTGTTCTTATTATCATTATTTTCAAATACAAATTCCAGAAATTCACTTGCTATCTCTTTACTAATGACACGCATAATTTCAAACGATTGTAAGAGCATCGAATATCATACATTTTTACATCATTCTCAAACGCTACAATGATGATTGTGATAACGATTGCTGCTTGAGTACCATATATTTTTACATCATTCTCAAACATGTCTGAATGATTTCGCGCTGCAACGCTCGCTTGAGTACCATACATTTTTACATCATTCTCAAACATGTTGCAGTATTGTGACATACTTTTATCTGCTTGAGTACCATACATTTTTACATCATTCTCAAACACAGTTCCCAATATGATGTAATTTCAGAACGCTTGAGTACCATACATTTTTACATCATTCTCAAACTGCAAGATTAATCAGCGCACCAACTATTTGCTTGAGTACCATACATTTTTACATCATTCTCAAACTCTCTTTTGGCCATCTTGCCAGTTTTTTCTGCTTGAGTACCATACATTTTTACATCATTCTCAAACTCACCGAAGAATCTACCTAATGTGCCATTGGCTTGAGTACCATACATTTTTACATCATTCTCAAACCGCTTCTTTGCTTTCGCAACTTCCTTTTCTGCTTGAGTACCATACATTTTTACATCATTCTCAAACACAGTTCCCAATATGATGTAATTTCAGAACGCTTGAGTACCATACATTTTTACATCATTCTCAAACAAACTTGATAAGATGTCAGATGAACTAAAAGCTTGAGTACCATACATTTTTACATCATTCTCAAACTTGGTGTATCTAAGTACTTCTTGCACCATAGCTTGAGTACCATACATTTTTACATCATTCTCAAACATATTCGAAAGTACTGGCGCAATGTAATTAGCTTGAGTACCATACATTTTTACATCATTCTCAAACAAGAAACTTTTGACACTCATTGCGTGGGCAGCTTGAGTACCATACATTTTTACATCATTCTCAAACTGTCCTCTGTATATAACTTTAGTGTTGGTGGCTTGAGTACCATACATTTTTACATCATTCTCAAACGATCGCGTGGCTTTCTAGCGTAAAAACTAGCTTGAGTACCATACATTTTTACATCATTCTCAAACAGCAAATCACCGGTATATCGGCAAGAAAAAGCTTGAGTACCATACATTTTTACATCATTCTCAAACCTCAAATTCAAAAATGAAATGCTATCATCGGCATAAAAACAAGGTACTCAAGCTTAAATATTCAATAAATTTCACATCCGTCTCTATCTATAATATAACGCATTCCTCCTTCCATGCAACTTCTATCATGATTTTCAATAAATAATCCCTTTACATCCTGATAAGAAATCTCTTTAATCAATTCTTGCATTTGCAAATCTGTTAAATAGCTTCGGATATTAATAAAAACAAATACTTTTGTCGCCAAAACATTTACCGCTATCTTTATATAACGTATTATTTGTTCAAAAAAATCAGTTTCCTGTACTTCATACTGAATACCTACGGATTTGAACAATGCAGGCATATCCAATTCCATATCAAATTCCAAAACATATTCTGTATGTTGTTCTAACTCCAACAAATATTCCTGTATTTTTCCTGTTAATTCAAGTGTTTTTATATACATCAACTCCGATTTTGACAACTGATCCAATTCTGCATACAACTTATTTAATATCTTCCGTCCATTTATTTCTATCTGAAACGGATTCACAATTATTTCCATGTTTTTTGCAAGGTTCAATTCTTTTTCTTTATCAGATAAAACAAATCCCCCATCTTCTCCATTTTGCTGTGAAAATAATTCCTGTAAGTAATTTGCATACAATTTGGGTGACTCTATTATCCATTCAGTAAATACATATTTATCACTTAACACTGCTGTATTTAAACTAGTATGTACTAATTTCATAAAATCACCAACCTTTCATCACTATCTAACACTTCACTTTTAATTTCTCCGATAATAATATCCATTTTTGCATATTGTTTTTCGGTAACTGTCAATAACTGTATCAATCCCTCCTCTGGTTTATTTTTATGAATATTCTCAACAATTGCATTTACTGCGGTACTGTTTAAAGCCAATTTACAATATACGGATTCCTGCAACATTAAAAATCCATTTTTCAATAAAAATTTTCGAAAATGTGTATATGCACGTCGATTTTCACTTGTTGTTACCGGCAAATCAAAAAATACCAATACTCTCATAAACCTATAACTCAATTCTGTAAAATCGAATCAGCGAACTGTCATCTCCACTCAATGCATCGAAAATACTTTTGCAATATATTTTAATTGCATTATTAACATACTGTATTTTCCCATCAATCTGTACTTCCTGATTCAACACATTTACAAGTTGCATCTTTTCTTCATGTTCAAACTGCTCTAACTCCATTGTTAACACCTGTCTATCAACAAGTATTCTGAATGGTTCCATCAAATCCGATGCTAAATTGAACTGATTGAACATGTTGTCATGAAAAACACCTAATTGCGTGATGTAACCATTAGCCACAATTTCTCTTGTAAACGCAGATAAAATAATTGAATATCCGTAGTTCAACGCTGCATTGATCAAATTATCTTCGGTTCTTGTAAACTCTAATCCAAATAATGCATTAAAATAAACTTTTGCTGCATGCCCTTCTCGATTTGTTCCATCATTCCATGCAATTTCCTTTAAATAAGATTCCAGTAAATCTGATTCTTCCTTTCCCAATAATTCTAACAGTTCCTTTTGTTTCCTGATTTTTTCACTTACAATTTCTGTCCATACAGCTTCCTTTGTATTCTTTTTCCAAGTAATCTGTTTTCTCACCTTATTACTAGTATCATGACTTCCATAATAATTAACCAACTCACACGATGGATTCTTTTTTTCATCACAAAATATTACTTTAATCTTCCTTTTTGCAAGTTCAGCAATCAAACTAGCTGTCAATGATACTGCTGTTGACTCAATCAATATTGTAGAAATTTCACTTAATACAATCTTTGTCACCTCTTCACCACGCACAACCATCTGACCTAACTGTAAATCAAGTTTTGCACGCTTCGAAATAACAACTATACGCCAACTCATAACTTTAACAGATCAATCTCTTCTTCATAAATTCCCGTTGGAGATTGATTGATAATTGAAATCTGTTTGCAGTTTGTAATATTATTATTCATAACTAAAATCCCAGCTTTTCCAGGTCCACCTATTGCTTTCAAGTTTGCACTTCCACTCTGACATTGAAATATATGTAGTATTTCATATAAGATCGTACACTTTTCTTCTTTTGTTAATTTCATAAATTGCTCTTTTTTATTAACTAATGTTTCCGCTTGTGCTGATAAACGAACTCCATAGATTGTACCTTTCAATTTTTCTAAAAATGCACCATATAATTTTTCTAATGCCTCTTCACCAACTCCATCCCTATCATTCAAAAGTATGCTTTTGTTCTCTTTTCTTCTTTGAACATACTTACTTATCTTTTTCAAAGTCTCTGCCTTATCATTTGAAAGAAGTAATTGATTTGCGCCCCTAAATATCAATCGTTCATTAGTTCTCCCAGACAACCACATTTTAAAACCATCCACTTTAAATAGTGTATCTGTCTTGATTTTTTCCAACAGAATTTTTGGTTCAACTAATTTTTTTTCTGTCCGTAAATACTCTAGTACAGTCTGCTCGTCCTTTTCTATCTGTTCTTTCCGATAAAGCGGTACAAATTCCAATGTCCTTATTTCATTTCCCTTCTTATCTTCCGATTTAACTAACATAAAATAGGCACCCGTAGCTTTATTATATCCACCATATTTTTCAACCGTTAACCGTTTATCTGTTTCTTTTATTGCTACCTGGCCCTTCCCTTTTTTCATAATCTGTTGGTCAAATAATCCTCCTTTGACCTCATAAGTTCTTCTCGTAACCAAGATATTATTCTTCTTCATAACATTCTTCACTGTTACAATTGTACCGTTATTACCTGCTTTCCATGCGACCTCTCCATTTCGAATAATGTCTTTATCTCCCTTAAACATCATCTTCAAATTATAACTTCGTCCTGGGTTTTCTTTTATAAACCGGACTGCATTCTTCGTGAATTTTGTGTAATAAGAATTTCCAACTACAATGTTAAGATATGCATCTTTTGCATGATGAAGATCATTCATATCACGTACTTTTAATAAATCCGGTGTAAAATCTTGTCGAAAGTTTGACACATTCTTTGCTTTTACATATACAATCTCTGAATCTGGAAATACCTGTTTTAAAATCTCCGCTACTGCTTTTGTACTTTGTCTAGTTTCTACAAGCTGTCGATTAATAAATCCAGCAAGTTCATCAGGTGTCAGTGCTGTATTTCTAATTAATCGTTCATACTTTTCTTTTGTAATAAATCCTTCATCTAATAATGATTTCCAAAATATTTTTCTTGCTTTTCGAATACTTTCTTTAATAGGATACTCATCCGACTTTGCTGCATTATATTCTTTCTTTACTAACACCCTGTTATTCAAACTATCATCCATAGTCTTTGATTGTGGATAAATATGATCTATATCATACTTTGTGTTGTCCCACAAATCTTCCAACTGAATTATCTCACCTGAATACATACATCGCCCCTTTTGAGTATAGTACAAATATAATTTATCACTTCTCAATTGCTGGTCTTCGCTTTTATTGAGTTCTTCTATCCAGTCTTTTTCTTCTTCTTTACATTTTTTGTATAAATCAATAAGCTGTTTTTTACGGGAGTCCCTTCTTTTATCTTTTTGGTTTCCTTGCTCCCCTCTTGCCATCTCTACAAAAACTCGTTTTGGTGCACATCCCATTACCTTTTGTAGTTCTTTCACTACTTTTAAAGTCTGCCAAATCTGTCGTTTTACTGCTGGTGAAACATATAACTCTTCTACTGTTGTATATGACAAATTCTTTTCTTTTCGAATAGAATTATATTCTTCGATTCTGTCCATAAACTGATAATTCTTACTCAGAATCTGCATCAGATTATCATTAGTTTCCCACATAGCTGTGATAATATTCCATACTTCTTCAGTTCCTGGTATATGTGCTGTTATATTTTCCAGAAAAGCTTTTGATAATCTTCCCCATCCCTTGTATGATAACATGCTGATACTCTTAATCTGTTTTTCTGTTAATTCAGGATGCATTCTCATTACTCTTTGTTTCAATAGTTTCTTATCATCACCAAATAATACAATATTAAGAATAATCTCTTCTTTTTCTTTCTGACTTAATGTAACCCCTGTAAGTTTTTCCTTAAAGTCATGAAATGCTGTCAGTTGAGCTTTAAAATCCCCATCAATTCCAGTAATTTCAACTTTCTTATCTACTATTCCTTCACAAACCAGATAATTTTTCAACTTTTTTATTGTTACCTTTCGATAACGACAAAATACTTCTTTATATAATTGTTGTTTCAACTCTACCGAAATTTTTTCTCCATTTAACCGCAAATTATTGAGTTCATTAAGTACCATATATTTACTATATAAAAGAGAATCTTTAGGGAGAACATCCTCTCCCAACATATAGGTACATTTATTTGTCATTCGACGAATAAATTTTTCTGCACTTTCCTCTATATCTATTACATCTTTAAAATTCCATGGGTAAATCTTCTCGTTATTTTTTCTAACTGCCCATGTAAACTTTCCTTCTGTACCTTCTTCATTTCTCCCCAATGGTCCTACATAATATGGAATTCTAAACTCAAATAACTGTAAAATCTTTTCTTTATTTTCCTGAATAAAGAAACTTCTTCCTGACAAATTTTCCAAGATTTTTCTTAATTCATACATGTGAACCTGATAAGGAATTACACTATTATCTTTATTAACCTGTTTTGGTAAGAAAGTTCCCTGTTCCAGTTCTTTTTCCAAATAGGAAATTACTTCTTCATCTGAAATTTTTTTGATTACATTTTTTTTCAGGAAATCATAAAACTCCTCTTTGCTACATTTTTTACTCTGTAAATCATTCTTTTTTCCATTTTTCTTTGTCATTCCTATATAAGCCACATAATTATTCAACTTCTCTTCTGTATCAACAAAAATGTGCTTATACTCCAGAGGCAAATATTTCCGAACCACCTTTTTTAAATATCTCAAATCCTCTTTATGCTTTTCATATAATTTAACCTTTGCTTCTGAAACAGAGGAACTGTCACCCAAAATTTCAACCAACACAGACCAGTCATACACTGCCTTTGCAGATTCAATAATATAATATTGTTCTCCAAGATCTGCTTCAACTGTTCCGATATAGTCATCGTATCCCGTATCCGAAAATGAAATCTTAGGTTTCTCACATCCATCCAATTCACTATTTTCAAAAATATCTGATAATTTTACGGTTCCTCCAGAAATCAGATTGAGTATTGCTTTTTCGCATGGTGTTTTTGCATTCAGTTGTTTTATTAAGCGACTTTTTTTAACAGATTTTGTAAGCATTCTATCCTTTAATATATTCTCGATAAATTGAATCTCGTCATCCGATAATTCTAGTGTCCAGTTTAGCTCTTCTTTTTTCAAATTCTGTTCGAGTTGCAAAAATGTCCATTTAAATTCTTTGATTTTGCTAATATCACCTGATAGCAAAAAATGTCCACGGTGCTTCATCATATGATGGAGTGCCAAATATACTAACCTAATATCTGGCATTTCTTCCGTTTCCATTAGCATCTTTCTTAGATGATAGATTGTTGGATAATCTCTATGATACTCTTTATCTGTGTAATTTTTATCCACAAACAATGCATACGGCAATTCTGGACATTTTCCGTTAATATCTTTTTTATCTTCAGGATAATATTTACTTTCCTTCATTCTTTGAAAAAATCCCAAATCCACTTTACTGATTTCTTCAGAAAACAATTCCTGCAAGATCTGAATTCGCCAGTTTCTTCTATCCAATCGCCTTCTGGCTGTCCGAAAATTTCTTCTTTCTTCTGCTGTTAATGCACTTTCAAAAAGCCGTATCCCCCATAAAGATTTTCCATGTCTTCTCAAAATATGATATTCCGTATCTGTTATTGCCCATCCTAAAGATCCTGTCCCCATATCCAAACCCATATAGTATTCTTGATCCATCTTTTTCCTCTCCTTCATAAATCTTTCTCATTGACTTTTCCGTCCTTTAGCACTATACTAAAATTAAATTTAGTACCATACTAAATTTACATCATAAGTTCAAATAAGAATTTAATTCAAATCGCCACTTCGGTGGTCCACAGTGTGTGGAAAAAGTCTGCAATGCAGACTTTTTTTATGCAACTCAACCTTTAAAAATCCGTCTTGTATATAATTCCAGTATATTCCTATTACAGATTTTTTCAACCGCTTTTATTTCCTCTTCCGTAGTTTTTTGCGTATTTTTCATCCCCCTTCCCTTCTTTCATTTGTCTTATATTTGTGATAATGTTATTTAAGAAGAAAGCTTCCAAATCAGGGGGATTTTTTAAATAAATTTATATTATTAGGAAGGAACTACTCTCATGACAAAACGACTTATAGACACAACAGCAACTGAATTATCTTCTTATAGCAAATCAGATTTATTAACTTCTATTGCAGATAGTGAAGGAAGAACACTTGCTGCAGAAACAATTGGAACCGTAACCCCAATGTTAGTAAATATTACAAATGCAGAATTCGTAACTTCCCTTGGCGCAGACTTGATCATGCTAAATATTTTCGATGTCGATCAGCCTGTAATCCAGGGATTGCCACATGTATCACCGGAAGATACTATTCGTGAAGTAAAACGTCTTACCGGAAGAATGGTTGCGATAAATCTAGAACCGGCTACAATTAAAAACAATGACGAGGAGTCTGTTTGGAATCTGACAGCAGGTCGCCAGGCAACCGTTGATAATGCAAGAAAAGCTGCCGATATGGGAGTAGACATGATTGTTCTGACAGGCAATCCTGGAGTAGGGGTAGACAATGAAGCAATCATGCAGGCACTTTCAAAGCTAAAAGATGCTGTTGGTGACCGAGTAATCCTTACAGCCGGGAAAATGCATGCATCCGGAATCATTTCAGAAGCAGGCGAAAAAATTCTTACTGAAAAAGATATTGTAGATTTTATCGATGCTGGCGCTGACGTGATATTACTTCCGGCACCTGGAACAGTTCCTGGGATCACAATGGAATATGCCGGTAAATTAATTAAAAAGGCGCATGAGAAAGGTGCTCTGGCGATGACAACGATTGGAACATCTCAGGAAGGTGCAGATGAAGATACCATTCGTCAGATTGCTCTTATGTGTAAGATGGCCGGTGCGGATATTCATCATATTGGAGACAGCGGATATATGGGCATGGCATTACCTGAGAATATCACAGCCTATAGCGTAGCAATTCGTGGAAAACGCCATACATACCGAAGAATGGCAATGTCCCTTCTTCGCTAACGGAGAGTAGAAATACTCTCCTTATTTTTGAATAATCCCCTGATAACCTGCTTTAAGGAAGAGATCAAAGCAACTCTGGAATCTGCACCATTCCTCATCAGACTCTCCCAGATGCTTTCTGCACATCCCCAAACATCCCATAATTTGAACTGTCAATAAATCTGTTAATGAAGCTTCATCCAATTCCGTCTTGCCACTCATTAAATCAAGAAAATCTTGCCTTAGTGCCGCAACAGTATGCTTTACAGCTTGAAGAAACAACGCTTCTGAGAAAAAAAGCGGCTGATATTTTGGATTCTTTCGAAGAACCCAACAAAGCCCCTTCTTTGAATTTGAATTCGATGCATTTTCTGATAGCAACGCCATATTTTTAATATCACATAATGCATCTGAAAACAATTCATCAACCACCTGCCCTATGTTACCAAAATGAGCATAAAATGTTCCTCTGCTAACACCTGCATATTTGCAAAGATCCGTTATAGTGATTTGCATATAATCCTTTTTCATAAGGAGTTGCAGGAATGCATCTTTAATAGAATTATGTATAAAATTGTCTTGAAATAAAATTGTTTTTTCTTCTTTCATATATTTTTAAAAGCTCCGCAATATATATGTAATTATAGTATAAATTGACATAAAAATAAAGTATTTCTTCCAGATTTTAGGCTATTTTAAACAATCTGATTAGCTTTGTTCAAACACATCTGAAAGAGATTGGTTTCTGGATTTGTTTATGTTATGTTGGGTATATAAGAAGCGTGTATATAAAAATAGAAGGAGGTAGGTATTCTATGGGAGAAACATTATACACAATAGGAACGGATCAGCAACAGGCGTGGATGAAAAAAAATTGTTTCCCACCTAGAGGATATGGTTACTCTGAACCGGGAACATATTCTCTTGATGCTACAGAAGTTGCAGCATACAATGTCGCGAAGTCATTTTATCAAGTCTATCCGGAAGTCTGGAATATCGATTATATCGAGAAGGAAACCGGAATCAAACCCGATGATATCAAGGATCGATTAAAACGAATGTATGATGAACATCTTATCATGTTCGTTATGAATCCAAATGTTGGTGTTTACGGTTGGGGACTTTATTATTGGGTTGTCAAATTAAAAGACGGTACAGATCCAAAGGTAAAAGCTGAATTTGCCAAGTGGTATCAGAATAAAGATGATATTTGTACAGGATATCTCGCAGAGGGCGATTTCGATTTCTTTAACGGAAATCACATGAGAGTTCTGGACAATCTTCTTGCAGATGTTATCCAGCCATGGAAAGACAGACCGGAAGTTGAATATGTACATCTTTGTCCGATCAGGGCAGATGTCAGAGAATCACTTGTAAATCAATGGGATGTTCCGGAAGACAGATACAGAAAATTTATTTTTGGGGAAGAACAGAAGAAGAAATTCCTTAAAGTTCAGAACAAAATAGATAAAAAAGATTTTGCCATTATTGAAGCTCTTAACAGCACAAAATCCATCGCAGATATGTTTGATTTTGATATGTTGGAGAAGTTATCCGGCTTAGATGGCAAGCAGATGAAAAAAGACATTGTAATGTGTGTTGATGAACGAAAATTTATGCTGCCAATGATTTATATTAATTACAGAGCACTTGGAATATCAATGCATATGTATCTGGTTCGTATGTTCCAGAATGTTCCAAGTTACAGAAAAGCAGAAATTGTAGATGAATTCTCACTTATGCCAGAATTTGTAGACATTCTTCAGTTTGGTGATTCTTTCTACGATTGTATGCTGACTGTTTATACTGAGGTAAATGACGTCGAAGCAATCCGAAGAATGTTGGAAGGATACGCTGAGATTGAAGAAGTAAAGGTAGCAAATTCAAAGAGACAGTTCAGACGTTGGGTAGCCCGTCTTGATGATGATAACGGATATTGGGAAGAATGCGTTATGACGGATGACTTTTTACAGAACAGACTGGAATCCGGTTCCGTAAAATGTCGTTTCTCAACTGACTCAGAGGAGGTGCAGTAATATGATCGTAAAACATCCAAGAGAATATGTTGTTGATAAACTTCAATATGCATTAAATCCAAAAACGATTGCCGTAGTCGGAGCCAGCCGTTATTCTACAAAAGTCGGCTATAAAGTTGTTGATGGCCTTTTAACATGGGGATATAAAGGAAAGATTTATCCTGTAAATCCAAGAGCAGATAAAGTTGCCGGATTTACAGCTTATAAGACTGTAAAGGATATTCCTGATGAAATCGATCTTGCTTTTCTTGCTGTACCTGCACACATTGTTAAATCTGTTTTGGAAGATTGTGTTGAAAAGAAAGTTAAGATTGTTGTTATTGCCACAAGTGCATTTAAAGAAATCGGACGTGGAACACTGCAGGATGAACTCACTCAATATTGTCGTGATCATGAGCTGCCTCTGATCGGACCAAACCTTGTAGGAATGGGAAGTCCATACCTTAATTTCAACTGCGGATTTATCCCTTATCTTCCAATCAAAGGTCCTGTAGCAATGATTTCTCAGTCAGGTGCCAACTTGCTTGCGGCACTTGGAACCTCACAGAAAGATCATTTTGGAATGAGCTTCTTCGTAGGACTTGGAAATAAAGCTGACGTTGATTTCTGTGAGTTTATATCCTACGCTGGAAGAGATGAAAACAGTAAATGTCTTGCAATTTATATTGAAGGACTGGATAGTCCTGATGCATTTATTGAAGCTTGCCGCAGTGTTGATAAACCGATCGTAACAATAAAAGTCGGTGGTTCAAAGATTGGTGAAAAAGCTGCATTTGCACATACTGCTTCTGAAAACAAAGGAACAAATGATGCATTTTATGATGATATTTTTGAAAAGGCTGGAGCTATCCGTGCGACCACATGGCAAGAATTCCTCGATATATCAATGGCATTAGGAATGCAGCCGGCACCAAAGGGTGACAATATCGTTATGATTACCAACGGTGGTGGTTCAGGTCTTCTCAGCTGTGATCACTTTGAACGTCGGGGAATGCCAATGCATGAGCTGGCAGAGATTTCTCCTAATCTAGCAGGAAGAATCCGTGCATATATGCCAATGTTTGGTTCTCCGCTTAATCCTGTTGATATTTCCGGAACAGCTTCACCTGTTCAGTATAAAGGTGCATTCACACAGGTAATGCGTGACCCAAATGTACATGGAATACTTGGATCCATCTGTCCGACAGCAGTAACAGATGTTCCGGCTGTAACAGATCTGGTTATCGATATTTACGAGACATATAAGCATCTTGGAAAACCGTTCATTATGGAATGTCAGGGTGGTGAAGAATGTCAGGAAGCTATCATGAAGTTGAGAGATCATGGAATCCCAGCTTATCCGACTGCTGAACAAGCCGTAAATGCTATGGTCGCTCTCTACAAATATGGCCAGATTAAAAATAAGAAATAAATTATGAGCAGACATTCAGATTATGACAGAAGTTGTATAAACGACTACTTCTCTTCTATAAAAAGCTCTTATAAGAAAATGACACCTCATTTAGGGGTGTCATTTTCAATAGCTTTATTTTCTTTGTATTAAAATCTTACCCGCTCCCGATCCGGATGTTCTCCCGACCATCCGATCTGCGGTAAAGTCATCAACTGATACATATCATTTTCCTCTATATCAAATCCGAAAACATCCAGATTCTGATGCATTCGTTCACCGGAAGAAGATTTTGGCAACGGCAGCACACCGCACTGCAGAGCAAATCTGATACAGATCTGTGCGACAGATACCTGATATTTTTCTGCAAGTTCCATAAGAAATGGTTCCTTGAGAACTCTGGCTCGACCTATCGGGCTCCATGCCTCTATCTGAATACCCATCTGTTTACAGAAATCGACTGCAGCCTTCTGTATATATCCCGGATGGAATTCTAACTGATTCACCATAGGAGTAATGCTTGTCCGCTCTAACAGATTATTTAAATGATGTGGCAGAAAATTGCTGACACCGATTGCCCGTACCTTTTTCGACTTATAGAGATCTTCCAGTGCTTTCCATGTCTCCACATCCAAATCTCTCCACTCTGCATTCAGATCAGAAGGTCTTGGCCAGTGGATCAGATAGAGATCCAAATAGTCTGTACCTAATCTTTTACAGCTGTTTTCGAACTCCTGCAAAGTTGAATCGTATCCAAGCTGATCTTTCCATACCTTTGATGTCAGGAAAAATTCTTCTCGTGGAATTCCACTCTCGCGCACAGCTTTTCCTACTGCTTCTTCATTAAAATAAAAGGCTGCCGTATCAAGATGGCGATACCCCTGTCGGATTGCTTCACTTATAATCGCTTCATCGGTGTTGTCTGCGGCTTTATAGGTGCCAAACCCCACTGCTGGGATTTCCACTCCATTAGCTAATGTAAATGTATGTCTCATATGATACTTCTCTTTCTTGTTATATAGATGCCACGAATATTATTCGAACTCCACTGTTCCTGTCGGCTTTGGTGTGAAATCATAAAGTACGCGGTTAATTCCCGGAACTTCGTGTGTAATACGTTCTGTAATATGAACCATTAATTCGTGCGGAATCTCAGCAACAGTCGCTGTCATAACGTCAATAGAGCATACTGCACGAACGATACAAGACCACTCAAAAGCACGTTTTCCATCCTTGATTCCTGTAGATCTGAATTCCGGAACAACAGTAAAATACTGCCAGATCTTTCCTCCTTAGTATCCTCTCAATATCTACAATGATTGTACCGTCTTTATGATTACACGTCAACACATTCTGACATAATTTGATTTATTTATCTTTCAAAAATATTACTCTACTCTTTTCCTTCTGCAGCGATTTTCTATCTATCGCAAAAGCGACATGGCCATCCTGCGGTAGGTGTGACGTTTCCCCCTTATCGCCACGCTATAAGCTGTGATATTCTCCGGCAATGCCATCCCCATATATCCACTATCCCCAATATGATGGATATCTGCACCAGCCATCTTACACATGAGAGCAATCTGACGAACTGTAGCTTCATCTGCACCTTCCTGAGATGTTCCAATCGTTGTCATTGCCAACGCACCTTTTTCATGCGCCTTTCTTATAAGATTTCCCGCATATTCCATTGTGATTCCCGGAACTGTTCCCGGAGCCGGCAGCAGGATCACATCCGCGCCTGCATCGACAAACGCCTCCACATCCTTTTCTGTGAGGATCTTTTCTCCTGCTTCAGAAATAATTCCTGATGCATGCATTTTCCCGGCTGTCAAAATCACTCTGTCTCCAACTGCTTCTTTTAATCTGGAAAGGGCCTGTATAATTGCTTCATTATCTACGCCAACTCCCGGATTTCCTGTCAGAACAATCATATCTACGCCCATGTCTGCAGCTTTTCTTGCATTCTCTACCGTAGCCTGACGGCCGGTTGTCAGATTCCATACGGATTCTTCCTGCCCATCTTTTATCACAGCCGGCTCCAGATTAATCGCAACCATTCTTCCGGTAAGACGCTTCACCTCACGAATCGTATCTTCCGGTGATGTCTGCGGCAGTCCCTGAATTATCGGATTGTTTACATCGAAAATATTCAACATAATCAGATCTGCTCCCAGAGATGCTACAAACTCTGCGTTAGTGATATTTACTAACATCGGAGTTACTGTTCCTATTGTCTCTGCCGCGAGCGTTCTTCCTTCACTGTCTGAAATGGCAGTCAGAAGTTCTGCCTTATTATAGGAAGTTAATTCTCTGGCCGTCGTGTCTATCAGTCGTTTTAACATCGTTTTTTCTCCTTTTTGCAGTATTTTGTTTTCATCAAAAGGTGTATGATTTAAGCTTTTTTCTTTGCATCATAACATTTTGTCAAATATCTGTAAAGGAAAGTATTTGCTATTGCAAAAACTTTAGTGATTTAAAGCAGAAAATCGCTAAATTGTATTGTAGTATACAAAAACTGCTGTTATAATATTAAAAATAATAATCAGATAGGAAAGGTGATAAAATGAGTCAGTTAGAAATATTAAGAGAAAGTCTTGGCCAGTGTGATGAAATCATCCTGGACGCACTGCTTATGCGTAATCGTATTGTAGAAGATATCATGGCTTATAAGGAGGCCAATGATCTTCCAATCTTACAGCCGGAACAAGAAGCCAGACAGAAAGAATGGCTGGAAAAAAGAATGGAAGAGAAACGTCATAAAGCTGAAGTAGAAGATGTATTTGGAAGCATCACAATGAACAGTAAAAGAATCCAGTCCAGAAAATTGTTTAACTATAATATTGTGCTTATTGGATTCATGGGCGCTGGTAAAAGTACCATCTCAGAGTTTTTGAAAAACTCCTTTGCAATGGAAGTAATCGAGATGGATCAGATCATAGCTGAAAGAGAAGGTATGACGATTTCCGATATTTTTGAAGTATATGGCGAACAGTATTTCCGTAACCTGGAAACCAACCTTCTTATCGAAATGCAGTCCAAAACTAATGTCGTGATTTCCTGCGGCGGTGGAACTCCAATGAGAGAATGTAATGTCGTTGAGATGAAGAAAAACGGACGTGTAGTTCTTCTGACTGCCAAACCAGAAACTATTCTGGATCGTGTCAAAGACAGCCATGACCGCCCGCTGATTGAAAATAACAAAACAGTTCCGTTTATTGCCGATCTTATGGAGAAACGCAGAGAAAAATATGAAGCAGCAGCGGATATTATTATTGAAACAGACGGAAAAGATGAATTGCAGATCTGCGAAGAACTAATTCTTAGACTACGTCAGATGGATAATAAATAAAAACAGCTTATGAAGTCGCATCTAAGGATTCAGACCCAGAACAGGAGGAAAAAAATGGAACAGCGAATTAAAGGAACAACAGGTTTATTAGCATTGATTGGAAGTCCAGTAGGACATTCAGGATCTCCTGATATGTATAACTTCTGCTTCCGTTATCACAATTTGGACTACAGCTACATGGCTTTTGACATCAAGGAAGATCAAGTACCGGCAGCATTGGATGCAATGCGTCTGTTCAAAATGAGAGGGTGCAATGTAACTATGCCATGTAAAACGGCAGCAGCTCAAAACATGGATGAGTTATCACCTGCTGCAAGAATTATCGGTGCAGTGAATACAATTGTTAATGAAAACGGAAAACTGATCGGACACATGACAGATGGTATCGGTTTTGTGGAAAATCTAAGAGACCATGGCGTAGATGTAAAAGGAAAGAAACTGGTGATTTTAGGTGCAGGAGGAGCTGCAACAGCCATCCAGGTACAGTGTGCACTTGATGGAGCAACATCCATTTCCATCTTCAATCCAGACGATCCATTTCTTGATCGCGCAAAAGGCACAGCTGCTAAACTGAAAAACGAAGTACCAGATTGTAATGTTCAGGTATTCTGTCTGAATGATCCGGGAAAACTGAAAGAAGAAATTGAAAAAGCAGATATTCTGGTAAATGGAACACTGGTAGGTATGAAACCTCATGAAGATTGTTCTCCAATCACAGACAAATCTGTATTTCGTTCTGATCTGATTGTATGTGATGTTGTATATAATCCGGAAGAAACAAAACTTCTTCGGGAAGCAAAAGAAGCCGGTTGTGCAAAAACGATCGGTGGAAAAGGTATGCTTCTTTGGCAGGGAGTTGCGGCTTATAAATTATATACCGGCCTGGATATGCCTGTAGAAGAATACAAGAAATATCAGGCAGAAAACCAAAAATAAAACTGCTCCCAGTTAAGCAAACAATAAAAATATCATAGAAACATTTCTAAACAAAAGCAGCGGAAGTCCTTGATTTTTTTTAAGAGCTTCCGCACTTTTTGACCAGTTCTTAAAAGCAGATGTAATGCATTTCGACGGTGTGAAATTTTTTCTGTAAATTGAGATCTTCTATGATAATTAAGCG
>ERZ894191.1039-NODE-1039-length-17817-cov-9.594021_pt1 | contig 17817 bp, 17 predicted proteins | sample MGYA00380282_ERZ894191 | MGnify/ENA primary metagenome ERZ894191 (study PRJEB32331, sample SAMN06328485) | human gut metagenome | biome: human gut microbiome; feature: stool | host: Homo sapiens | collected 2013-02-21 ...
GTGCGTAACACGGATGGCAGACGACGTTTTGTTGATGTGCTGCCCGCCCGCGCCGCTGGAGCGGAATGTGTCAATCTTTAAATCTTTCGGGTCGATCTCGAGCTCGACCTCATCGGCTTCCGGCAAAACGGCGACCGTGGCGGTGCTTGTGTGGATGCGGCCCTGCGTTTCCGTTTCCGGCACGCGCTGCACGCGGTGCACGCCGCTTTCAAATTTTAATCTGGAATACGCGCCGTCACCGTCGATTGTGAAGCTGACTTCCTTAAAGCCGCCAAGCTCCGTTTCATTCAGGCTGACGATTTCCGTTTTCCAGCCGCGCTTTTCGGCGTACATGTTGTACATGCGGTAAAGGTTATAGGCGAACAGTGCCGCTTCCTCGCCGCCTGCGCCGCCGCGAATTTCCACGATAACACTGCGGTCGTCGTTGGGGTCGCGGGGCAATAATAAAATTTTGAGCTCTTCCGAGATGCTTTCGATATCGCTTTTGGCAGCGCTCATCTCGTCGCTCGCCATTTGGCGCAGCTCTTTATCGGCTTCGGAGTCGTTTAAAATCGCTTCGGCATCCTCGAGCGACGCTTCGGCCTTTTTTAAGGCGCGGTATTTTTCCACGATGGGTTCGATTTCTTTGTGCTCCTTCATGAGGTCGCGGTAGAGATTGCGGTCTGCCGCAACGGCGGGATCATAGAGCTTCATATTAAGCTCTTCATATCGGTTTTCAAAAACCGAGAGATTTTCAAACATAGCAAAGCTTCCTTTCAGACAGATAGTTAAATGAAACGGTCTGAAAGGCGCTACTGCTCGCTGCCGGCACTTTCGCGCACGATCTTGCGAATGTTCTTTTCACACTTGTGGCGGGGCACCATGACTTCTCTGCCGCAGCCGGTGCAGCGGATTTTAAAATCCGCGCCGATGCGCAGCACTTCAAACACGTTTGTCCCGCAGGGGTGCGGCTTTTTCATTTGTAATTTGTCGCCTACCCGAACATCCATGGTACAGCCTCCTTTATCGTGTATTGGGCGCAAATGCTCCCTTGAAAATTCAGTATAGCACAATGCTGTATTGATGTCAAAGCAAAAGACCGCCTGCGCGGGACTTTCCCTTGCAGACGGCCTTTTCGGTTTCTATTTTATTCCAAACGCTTTGTGAAACGCTTTTACGCTGCGATGTGAATGCCGCTCTTCTTCAGCGCGAAACTGAGGGCGGTCGCTACGCCGTAAGCCGCCGCAACGGAGACGATGTCCTTGACGAGATACGGCACGGAGGCCACAAGGAACGCCGCCCACGGGCCGTTGCCGGAGATCATGCCGAACTGAATCGTGCCGCACAGATGGCAAGCCGCAAGACCCGCAACACCGAGTACAATGGCGAGCACACGGTGCGGCATTTTTGTGCCGAGACCGCACAGCGCAGCCATGGGCAGGAAGCCGTAGATGTAGCCGCCCGCGAGACCGACAAGCGAGCCGAAGCCGCCGGAGAAGTTTGCAAACACCGGCAGACCGACAGCGCCGAGCACGATATAGACGAGCACGGCGAGCGTGCCGCGCTTACAGCCGAGTGCATAGCCGCACAGGGCGACCGCGAAGGTCTGTAAGGTGACCGGGATGCCGCTCGGCAGCGGGAACGAAATCTGCGACAAAACGGCGAGCACGGCGGCGAATACGCCGACCATGACGATATTGGTGATTTTCTCTCTGTTGCTGTTCATGTTATTTACCCCTATTCATTTCGGAATACGGCACACTAAGCAGTTTATTCGGCTTTCGGGTTTGCAAAGCCCTTGTGGATCTGCACCTCGCCTGCGGAGAACGCGCGTTCCTCTCCGCTATCGAGACGGACGAGCAGGTGCGCTTCGTCGCTGATACCGGTGACGACACCGCGGTACGTCTCCTCCCCGAGCGAGAACGTGATGGCGCGGCCGGTGAGAAACGAATGGCTGCGGTACGATTCGATGAACGCGTTTGAGCCGAGGTTCTTATACAGCGCGAAAAAGCGGCTGATGACGGCAGCCGAAATGCGGCTGCGCATCTCCACGGGGCACGGGCCGTCGAAAATAGCACCGGCGATGGAGCGAATCTCCTCCGGGAAGCCCTCTTCCGGCACAGCGATATTGATGCCGATGCCGAGCACGGCCCAGTTGAGACCGCCGTTTTCAAAATCAACGGAAGCTTCCGTTAAAATGCCGCAGACCTTTTTCTCGTTGAGGTAAACATCGTTCACCCATTTGATTTGCGGGTTTAGCCCCGTGACCTGCTCAATGGCTTCGCACACGGCGACCGCTGCGGTAGTCGTGATGAAAAGCGATTTTTCAGCGGTGCAGTGCGGGCGGAGCAGCAGGCTGAAATAAATACCTGTACCCGGCGGCGATGTGAAGTGCCGACCGAGCCTGCCCTTGCCTGCCGTCTGCGATTCCGCAATGAGCACGGTACCCTCCGGCGCGCCCTGCTCCGCCTGTGCCTTTAAAAGCGTATTGGTGGAGGTGACTTCGGTCTGCACCTGCAAGTAAACCGGCATATCGGTATCGAGGAACCGTGAGACACTCTGCACGGTGAGCACATCGCTTTCCGGCGCCAGCGTGTAGCCGCGCTTTGGCACGGCGCGAATTTTATGGCCGGCTTCTTCAAGCTTTTGGATGGCTTTCCACACGGCATTGCGGGAAACGCCGAGCGATGACGCAAGCTGCTCGCCGGAGAGGTATTCTCCGCGATTTTTTTCAAGCGCGTCTAAAACTGCATCTTGTATGCGCATAAATTTCCTTTCCGGCAAAACCGGCAGCGAAAATTTCGTCTACCAGTTTACCACACACAAAGCGTTTCGTCAACCTGAAATTAAAATTAAGGTGACAAATAACAAAACACCGATTGAATGGAACAATAAAAGCCCGCACAGCGCATGGTTTTGCTCTGTGCGGACAACTGTTCCATTACTTCTTTTTCTTGAAGCCGTCCTTCAGCGAAACGGAGCGGTTGAAGACAAGGTGGTCTTCTGCGGAATCCTTGTTATCCACGCAGAAATAGCCCTGACGCATGAACTGGAAGCTCTCGCCCGGCTTTGCGGTTTTGAGGCCCGCTTCCACCTTGCAGCCCGTGAGGACCTTGAGGGAATCCGGGTTTAAAAGCTCTAAGAAATCGCCTGCATCCGGGTCTTCCACAGTAAAGAGGTTATCGTAGAGGCGAATTTCGGCGTCTTCGGCGTTCTTCGCGTCCACCCAATGGATCGTGCTCTTGATCTTGCGGCCGTCTGCCGGGTTGCCGCCGCGGGACTCGGGGTCATACTCCGCGTAGACTTCGACGACGTTGCCGTTTTCGTCCTTTTTGCAGCCGGTACATTTGACAACATAAGTGGTCTTGAGGCGCACTTCATTTCCCGGGAAAAGGCGGAAATAGCCCTTTACAGGGGTCTCCATGAAGTCTTCGGCTTCAATGTACAGCTCGCGGCCGAACGTGACCGTGCGGGTACCGTCTTCGGGACAGTTCGGATTGTTTTCAACCTCGAACGTCTCGGTCCTATCTTCGGGATAGTTCGTCAAAATGAGCTTTACGGGGTTCAGAACGCCCATGACGCGCTTTGCCGTGAGGTTCAGGTCTTCGCGCAGGCAGTGCTCGAGAAAGCTGTATTCCACGGTAGAGTTCACCTTGGAAACACCGTTGCGCACGCTGAAATTGCGAATGGAAGCCGGGGTGTAGCCGCGGCGGCGCAGGCCGCAGATGGTGGGCATTCTCGGGTCGTCCCAGCCGCTGACATAACCGCCTTCGACGAGTGCGCGCAGCTTGCGTTTGCTCATAACGGTGTTGTTGATGCCGAGGCGGGCAAACTCGATCTGACGCGGCTTTGCGGGCAGCGTGACGTTGTTGATAACCCAATCGTACAGTGGGCGGTGATCCTCAAATTCCAACGAACACAGCGAGTGCGTGATGTGCTCCATGGCGTCCTCGATGGGGTGCGCGAAGTCGTACATCGGGTAGATGCACCATTTGGTACCGGTGCGATGGTGCGGCATGTGGTTGATGCGGTAGATGACCGGGTCGCGCATATTGAAGTTGCCGGAAGCGAGGTCAATCTTTGCACGGAGCGTCATTCTGCCGTCTTCAAACTCGCCGGCGCGCATGCGGGCAAACAGGTCGAGACTCTCCTCCATCGGACGGTCACGGTACGGGCTCTGCGCCGGGGTGGTGAGGTCGCCGCGCATTTCACGCATCTGGTCAGGCGTGAGCTCGCAAACATAGGCAAGGCCCTTTTTGATGAGCTCTACGGCGCCGTTGTACATATCTTCAAAATAATCGGAAGCATAGTAGAAGCGGTCTTCCCAATCGTAGCCGAGCCAGTGGATATCTTCCTTGATGGCATCGACGTACTCCACGTCTTCCTTTGTGGGGTTCGTGTCGTCCATGCGCAGGTTACAGATGCCGTTAAAGCGCTCTGCGGTGCCGAAATCGACGTAGATCGCCTTGGCGTGGCCGATGTGCAGGTAGCCGTTCGGCTCCGGCGGGAAACGGGTGTGCACCTTCATGCCTTCGCAGCGGCCGCCCTCTGCGAGGTCTTCTATAATAAAATCATCGATAAAACTGCTGCTGATCTCCTCGGAGACCGCTTCGTTTTTGATCTCTTCACTCATAATTTGTCCATACCTTTCCTAATATCAGGTTTTTCCTCTTGCTTTATGCATTCTCGATCTTTTGAAGACCGAGCTGTAAACGGCGCAGTGCCTCCTCTTTGCCGAGCACGGCGAGAATTTCCATGGCGCCGCCGGGGGTAACGGTCTGGCCTGCCGCCGCGATGCGTACCGGCCACAGCAGAGTGCCGTTTTTCACTTCGAGGCTCTGTGCGAGGGCAATGAGTGCATCGTGGATGGTATCAACCTGCCAGTTTTCGATGGCGGACAGCGTCTCGATGGCGGCACGCAGCATGACGGGCGCATTCTCGAGCGTTGCCTTGCTCTTTTTGTTTATGAAGAGGTCTGCGGAGTATTCCGGCAGCTCTTTGAAAAAGCCGAGCAGGCTCGGGATTTCCTTAAACTTCAAAATACGCGGCTGCAAAATGGCATCGAGCACATCGAACGGCTTTTCTGCGTCGCCGAAAATCTCTTTGTAGTACGGCATCGCCGCGGTACGGAACTCTTCCCCGCTCATCTTGCGGATGTACTCGCCGTTGAACCACAGGAGCTTATCGTAATCGAACACGGCGGGCGATTTGCTGATGCCGTCGATGGAGAATGCTTCTTCGAGCTCTTTCAGCGAGAAAATTTCCTGATTGTCCTTGGGGCACCAGCCGAGCAGCGCGATGTAGTTCGTGATGACCGGTGCGAGGTAGCCGTCTTCGAGGAGGCCCTGAAAGCTTGTGGAACCGTGGCGCTTCGAAAGCTTTGAGACGGAGCCGTCTTCGTTTTTGCCCATGATGAGCGGCAGGTGCACATAAATCGGCTTTTCCCAGCCGAACGCGTCGTAGAGCATGTTGTACTTCGGTGTAGAGGTGAGGTACTCGCAGCCGCGCACGACATGCGTAATGTGCATGAGGTGGTCGTCGATGACGTTTGCAAAGTTGTAGGTCGGGTAGCCGTCGGACTTTAAAAGCACCTGATCTTCAATCTCTTTGTTTTCGATCGTGATGGTGCCGTAAACGGCGTCTTCAAAGGACGTGGAGCCCTCGAGCGGCACACGCTGACGAATGACATACGGCATACCGGCGTCGAGGTTCTTTTGGATTTCCTCTGCGGGCAGGTCGCGGCAATGACGGTCGTAGCCGCCGAACTCGCCGTCCTGATGAATGGACTCGAGGCGCTCTTTGGTGCAGAAGCAATAGTATGCCTTGCCCTCGCGCACAAGCTGCTCTGCGTAGGGTTTATAAATATCCTTGCGTTCGCTCTGTACATATGGGCCGTATTCGCCGCCGATGTCCGGTCCTTCGTCATGCTGCAGACCGACTTGCTGCAGTGTATTATATATAACGTCTGTTGCGCCTTCTACATAGCGCTCCTGATCTGTGTCTTCAATTCTGAGCACAAACGTGCCGTTTTGGGACTTCGCCACCAGATACTCGTACAGCGCCGTTCTGAGGTTTCCGACGTGCATGAAACCGGTGGGGCTCGGCGCAAAGCGTGTGCGAACCATTAAAACAACCTCCTTGGTTTTTCGGTGCGTTGCTATCCATGCCGCCGGCATGAAAGAATACTACACCATCATATAATGTTCTATTATATATCTGTGCGCAAAATTTTGCAATAAAAAAACGGGAAAAAGCGCCATCTTTTTCCCGTTTTCTGTTCTTAATCGCCCTTGAGGAACGTCACGTACTCTTCAAGGCACATGTTAAGCTCGTTCATGCGCTGCGCGTGCTCCTTGCCGACGTAGCGGTAATGCCACGGCTCGTAATCGATGCCGGTGATGCTCTCTTTACCTTTGGGGTAGCGCTCGACAAAGCCGTATTCTGCGGCGTGCTCCTGCAGCCATGTGTAGGCTTCCGTCTCGCGGAAATCGTCTTCAACATCGTTGAAATCGACCGCAAGGCCGGTGTGATGCTCGCTGTACCCCGGCGCCTGAATGGTGATCCGCGCGTCTTCATACGCTTTTTCATAGGTCATGCCGTCTGCCATGCGGCGCTGCACGGCGCGGTCCAGCACGCTTTCCTGCTCCTCCACGCTGCGATAGCCCGAGGCAACCCACAAATTGATTTCGTCGTTATACGCCGCATTGATAAGCGCCGTGAGCTCCGGGTACATTTTAGAGTTGACGGTGATGGTATCGAACAGCGTCGGGGTCATTTGGAAATCGTCCGGCAGCGGCACTTCGCTGTTCACAAGCACAAGCCGCCAATCGCCGAGCTGCTGAAAGGCAGATTCGGGAGCGGAGGCCGTTTTAGAAAGCACACTTGCTTTGTCTGAAATGTTCTCCGCAGCGGTGCTCGGTGCCGCTTCCGGCGAGGCAGCAGCTTCTATGGGCTCTGCATTTTGATGCGGCATGGCAAGCAGCGCTGTGATGATCAGCACAGCCGCAATGCACCCTGCCCCACTAAGCAAAAGCCGTGCACGCGATTTCAGTACGCGTGCGGGAATCCTGTTACGCTTCTCCCGTTTTTGCGGCTGTTTTAATCTGTAATGTCCACCTTGCGGCCCCGCCATGTGCTTTGCCACGTTCATGCTCCCTTTTCTTTCGTATCTTCTATTGCAAGTATACCACATAACTGGTATACTAATCCATAGTTTCTAAATTGTTTTTTCATCTTTTTTTCATTTTGAAGGAGTGACCTTGATGAAAAGAATCTTTATGCGCGGCAACCCCGGCGATTTTGCAAATTATGTGGCGGCGCTGACGGCTTGCGGCGCGGAGCCGGTAATCTCGATGACGCTTTCCGACGCAGTCACTTGCGACGGCCTGCTGATCCCCGGCGGCGCCGATGTAAATCCTGTGCTCTATGGGCAGGAAAACACGGCGAGCGAAGGCATCGATGACAGCCGTGATGCAGACGAGATTGCGCTTGCAAAATGCTTTTTTACAGCAGGCAAGCCGGTATTCGGCATTTGCAGAGGGCACCAAGTGCTGAACGTGGCATTCGGCGGCGACCTCATTCAGGATGTGCCGGACCCGCAGCACCACATGGCGACAAAAGAGACCGGCGACGCCATTCACACGGTACGCGCGCAGCATGATCTGATGCGCGAATTTTACGGCGAAGAATTCCCCGTGAACAGTGCACACCATCAGGCCGCAGGTAAGCTCGGCGCGGGACTTATCCCCTTATGCGTCAGCGACGACGGCATCAACGAGGGCTTTATCCATGAAAACGGCAAGGTAATCGGCGTGCAGTTTCACCCGGAGCGCATCGGCTTTGCGCACCGCCGCCCCGATGCAGTGAACGGCGAAAAGCTGTTTCGCTATTTTCTGAGTCTGATTTAAAGCCGCTTTCCTCTATTTTCCGCTTCCGCATAAAATTGTGAAAAAACTGCTTGCTTTTTTCCCGGGCATCGTGTATAATAAATTCGTTATCCGGGTGTAGCGCAGTTTTGGTAGCGCGCTTGAATGGGGTTCAAGAGGCCGCAGGTTCAACTCCTGTCACTCGGACCATAACTGGACACCAATTTTGATACGACACGTATCTTGATTGGTGTCCAGTTCCTTTATTACAGAGGTTTTGGTTTCCATGGGTCTTTACCATACGATTTAATACTATCTTTTTCCGCAGAAATCCTTTCCGGCGGAAAATATTGCAGAGACCTTCGGTGATGAATTTAGATGTTTATTTTCACCATGTATTTGTTCTATTCAAAGATAAAGCAGGGATCATAATGAAGCAAAACAAAAACGGATTCACATTGATGGAAATGCTAATTGTCATTGCAATCATCGCCGTATTGATTGCAGTTGCAATTCCGGTATTTGCGTCACAGCTTGAAAAAGCCAGAGAAGCGACAGATCTTGCAAATGTCCGCTCCGCTTATGCACAGGTGTCCACAGAGGCGTTGCTCGGAGATTCTGAGGCTACCGTAACCGTCAACCTAAAACAGAAACAGGCCGACTGGCAATCATTGGACCCTGTGAATATCGGCGGTATCGTCCATTACAAAAACCAAGGAGACACGGTTAACTGGATAGGCGTTGCTGCGCCAAACGGAACCTGTGTCGTATCGTATAAAGAAGATTACGGAATCATTCTCACTTGGAGCGGAAAAGCCGACCCATCTACACCTAAATACCCGTTTAACACAAACGTGACGGATTTCTTCTCGCTCCTATACGATACGGATTTTTGGAAAAACGGCAGCATAAAAACCAATACAAACTTTGAGTTTGACTCCAGATGTCCGGATTCGCGCTATGTTCCATCCATTACCGCAGAGATTAAAAAGCTGAATAACAGTCTTTTGCAGCAGCCTGATTGCACATGGGCCTATCTTGGCAACGGAAAAGATGGACAAGAAGCAAATCGGTATCTTTTCTGGACGTCTCTGAATACGAATAAGGTCGGGGCCGGAAAGGAAATCCCCGTAATTATTCAAACCGGTGACGGAAAATATTATGTTTCCGAAACCACGACCGGTAAGCGAAACGGTAAGAAGTATGTCACCATCTCGGAATCGCTTACGCCGAACCAGTATAAGCAAACCCTGAAAAACGGAAAAGAGTTTCCTTCGTTGGAAGCGGCTTACGATGCCTATCTCAAAGCATTGAGTGAATCCAAATACGATTCCGTACGGCAATCTTAAAACGCTTTACTCCTCCGCAACCTCCGGCAAAATGCCCATACACGTACAAAAAGAGAGACGGTCTAAAGCAGACCGCCTCTCTTTTAATTTGATTAATTATGTAGTTATACTGCCTGCAAGCGGTATTTTTCCGCGTAGGTGCCGTAGGCGCGGCGGAAGTCGGGGTCGTCGGCACGCATGGCGCGCAGCGTTTCGTGCAGATTAAGACCGTGGTTTGCCGCATCCAGAACACAGCCGGCGATGTTAGAGCAGTGGTCAGCCGTTCGCTCGAGATCCGTCAGCAGGTCGGACCACACGAAGCCCGCTTCAATACTGCAATGACCCTGCTGCATGCGCAGAATATGGCGCGTGCGCATCTGCTCCTTCAGTGCAACGATGACCTGTTTCAGCGGCTCTACCTGTGCGGCGGCCGCAAGGTCTTTTTCGCTGAACGCGCGCTCTGCCGTATTCAATATCTCACTCACCGCGCCGAGGAGCACCTTCAGCTCTTTTTCTGCGGTGGCGCTGAAGCCAAGTCCCTTGCTGCGCAGCTCTTCCGATGCCGCAAGCAGGTTCACGGCGTGGTCAGAGATACGCTCAAAATCGCCGATAATTTTTAATAATTCGGTGGCTTCTTCGCTTTCGGCATTGCTCAGCTGCTGGGCGCTCAGGCGCACCAGGTACGTGCCAAGCTCGTCTTCGTAGCGGTCGCAGCGGCTCTCGTTTTCACGGATGGATTCCGCAAGCTCCGGCGAATAATTTTCAAAGGTCGTCAGCGCCATATGCAGCGCTTCGCCTGCGCAGCGTGCCATTTCGCCCGCAACGGCACGGCAGCGGCCGAGCGCGACGGACGGTGTGATGAGCAGACGCTCTTCAAGCTCAACAGGCTGCTCTTTGCCGCCCTTATCCGGCACGATGCGGATTGCGAGCTTTTCAAGCAGGCCGCCTGCCGGCAGCAGCATCGCCGTGCACAGGATATTAAAGAGCGAGTGCGCAATCGCGATGCCGGACATGGTGGCGTTTTCATCCAGAATAGCCGGTGCAAACACGATCTTTACAATCCAGAAGGCCGTCAGTAACACGACCACGCCGATAACGTTGAACATCAAATGGACAACTGCCGCGCGCTTTGCGTTCTTCTGTGTGCCTACGGAGGAGATCAGCGCCGTAACGCAGGTACCGATATTCTGGCCCATGATAATCGGGATAGCCGCCGCGTAGCTGACCTGCCCCGTTACGGCCAATGCCTGCAAAATGCCCACGGAAGCTGAGCTGGACTGGATGATACCTGTCAAAAGCGCGCCCGCAAGCACGCCAAGAATCGGATTTTTGAACATCAGAAACAGCGAAGCGAACGCCGGGACATCTTTAAGGCCCGAAACCGCGCCACTCATGGTTTCCATGCCAAACATCAAGGTCGCAAAGCCGAGCAGGATCATGCCGGTATCTTTCTTTTTGCCGGACTTGCAGAACATATAGAAAATGATGCCGATGAGCGCCAAAACAGGCGTGAAGGATGACGGCTTTAAAAGATTCACCCAAATATTGCTGCCGCTGATGCCCGCAAGGCTCAACAGCCACGCCGTGACGGTGGTGCCCACGTTCGCGCCCATGATAACGTTGATGGCTTGCCGCAGTGTCATGAGCCCGGAGTTTACGAAGCCCACTACCATGACTGTCGTCGCCGACGAGCTTTGAATGATGGCTGTGATGCCGAGACCCGTCAAAAAGCCCGCCGGTACACTGCCGGTCATTTTATCGAGCAAGCTTTGCAGCTTTCCGCCCGCGCGGCGCTCCAAGGCCTGCCCCATCAGGTTCATGCCGAACAGGAAAAGACACAGCCCGCCGATCATCGTCAGTACATTGAAAATATCCATACCCGATTTTCCCCTTTTAACATTCTTTTACACGTATAGGAGTATATCGTGTCTATGTCAAATCAACTGTGTGTTCTTTGTAAAATCCATGTAAAATCGCTTGTTAAAAAACGACACAAAGCATGAATATCCCCCGGCGAAAAGCCGGAGGATATCTACGCTATGCGTCCTGCTGAATTTTGCTTTACACGGTGCCGGTGATAACAACCTCCGCGGTGCCGGGTGTAGTGGCCCATGTGCCGTTTTCGTTTTGCGTATACTGCGCGGCGGGAACGGTAATCTGTCCCGGGAGCGTTGCGAACACGCCGGTCGTTTCGCCATACGTGTACTGCGTACCTGCTGTCCAAGCGGTGCCGTTAAACGTGACCGCAATGTTTTTGAGGATCGGGTCAAACGTATCGGTCAGCACGATGCGCTCGGCTTCGGAAGCTTCGGTGTTGCCCGTGTTTTCGATGACGAACGTATACGTAATCTGCCCGTTTCCCGTGACGACCGCAGGACACAGCGCTTTGCTGATGGTGAGCACCGCGCGATCCTCCGTGGAGACCGTTTCCGACGCGCTGACTTCCAGATTGCCGTCCGTGACATTTGCGGTATTCGTGATGCTGCCGTCCGTGCCGAGCGGTGCATACGCTGTGACCTCTGCCTCGTAAACGAGCATGATGCTGCCGTTTGCGGGGACATTCGGGACCGTAATGACGAGCGGCGGCTCCGGCGTTGCGGTGGGCGCGGTCTGCAAGACGCCGTTTACATAATACCGAACAGAATTCGGCACATACGCGAGCGGATAGACGGTCCCGCTATTAAATTCATACGCGCCGAGGTTATCGGTGACCGTGAGATTTGTCACCGGCTGCGCACCGCTGTTTACGATAGAAAGGATATACGTAATCTTATCGTTTGCGGCGTAATTTTTCACCACGGCGGTTTTGGTAACGGTCAAGGCCTCCAAAAGCTCGCCCGTGACGGTGTTGGAATTCGTTGTGCCTCCGTTATACGAAAGCGTCGCGAAATTTGTAAAGGATGCCATAAAACCCCTCCTTGTTTTCGGGGACTTTCCCCTTGTACAAGTTATGCTGAAGGGGGTTTAAATGACACTTTTGAGCTTGTGGCTTTTTGCATTCTTCATGTCTTTTTAAGGAACCTCTTGATAGGGTTTCTTACGGCCAAACAGCCCACCGGACCGTTTAGCCTATCTTCCTGATCTGTTGTAAGGCAAAAGGATTTCGAGCTCTGCGGAGGTCGTGGGCGAGCCCGGCGTGCTGCGCATGCAACCGGAACCGGTGCGTGCGGCCTGTGAACGCGCCCATGCGCTCGACAAATTTCTTTAACTTCACATAATTTAGTTTACATAAAGCTATTGACATAATCAGATTTCGATCCATTAAAAATCTCCTTTGAAGAACCCATAAAACCGGGCTTCAAAGGAGATTTTCGTTTTGTTATTGGCCGAGCAGCGAAAGATTATAGTCTTCAATGCACGTCGCAAGGCCTTCGGCAGTCGTCTCAAATCCACCGCCGGCGTTTTTGAGCTTTGCACAATTCATCCAGAGGTTTTCGCCGCCGGACTTTTCCTGCAAATTGAGCTTCATGCCTGTTTTTTTCATAAACAGCTCCGCAAGCGCGTACATGGAGACGTCTGCCTCGCTGCCGAAGTTATACGCGCCACCGGGTAAGTTCACAGCCTGCAAGGTCTGCTCTGCAACCTCGCGCACATAGGTGATGCCGCGAAATTCCTCTTTGGAAAGTGCAAGCGGCTTTTGGGTGATGGCGGCGTTCAGGAACATCGTAATGAGGTTGCTGCGGTTCGGCACGCCGAACATGGGCATGTCATACATCCATGTCGCACGCAGCATGACGGCGTTCGGGTCGATTGCGAGAACGCGGTTTTCCATTTCCAACTTCTCTTCGGCGTAGAGATTTGCGGTCGCAACGTCGTCTTCCGTAAACGGCTTATCGCCCTTTGCGCCGCTGTACACCTGATCGGAGCTGAACAGCACGAGCTTCGCACCGTTTGCGGCTTTGGCTAAATACTCCGGCACCAAAACGTTTGCGTGGTATGATCCTTCCGGGTCTTTGGCACACGCACCGATGTCTGAGATTGCCGCGGTGTGAAGGATGGCGTCCGGCTGCACGGTGTCGATGAGGCGGTCGATATCCTCTTTTTCCGCCCCGCGCAGAGACGGCGCACAAATAACGGGCGCCGCCGCACGGATGCGTGCCCCCACAAAACCGTTTGCGCCGGTCAACAGAATTTTCATGATAAACTCCTCCCTGTTTTTAAAAACGACCCGACAAAACTGCCGGGTCGTCTGGATGCAAAATGCATTATGCGTTTTCGGTCTCTTTGTAGCGGCGTGCGCAGTCCTGCACGATGGCGTTCATCGCGTCCATTTTATTCAGCATGTCCTTTGCAAGGGCAACCTGGCAGCGCGTACGGACAAGGTTATGCTGTGGCTTTTTGACCTTAAAGTACTTATCGCCGACGATGTAGTCCGCGAGGAAGCGCGTTGCAAGCTCACAGGTAAGCGCAAAGCAGCTGAGCGCCAGCGTATCCACTTCGGTTTTCGTCAGAGACGCGGCGGTCTTTTTAAGGAACCCCTCGGCAAATGCCCAGAAAATATTGAGGTTTACGCCGGCCTTTTTCGGATAATCGCAATCTTCTTCCACAAAATTTGCAGCGAAGCGGATGGCATCGCCGAAATCGTGGCCGACAAGGCCCGGCATAACGGTATCCAGATCGATGACAACGAGCGCCTCGTGCGTCTTCTCATCGAACAGCACATTGTTGATCTTTGTATCGTTGTGCGTAACGCGCAGCGGAAGCTCGCCTTTTTCAAAGAGGTCGGTCAGGCGGCAAGCCTCGTCCTCTACGGAAAGCAGCCAATCAAGCTCTTCGCGCACCTCTACCACACGGCCGCACGGGTCGGCCGCCATGTCTTCCTTCAGCTTCTCATAGCGCTTGCGCGTATTGTGGAAATCCGGGATTGTGTAGAAAAGGGAGTTCGCATCGAAATCTGCCAACATCAGTTGGAAATCGCCGAACGCCTCACCTGCACTGCGCACCACGTTCAGGTCGTCGCAGGTATCGAACGTCACAGACGGCACGTAGTTGCTGAGCCGCCAGAAACCGTCATTATCCATCAAATAGTTGACGCCGTGCTTCGTGTGATGGAAATGCAGGCTTTTCGTATTCGGGCATTTTTCATGGATGTGCTCCGTGACACGGTCAATGTTCTGCATCAGCTCAATCGGGTGCTGAAACGCATATGTATTGACGCGCTGTACAAGAAAAGACTTGATCTTTGCCATGCCGGTACCGTCATCGCGAATATAATTGACTTTGTAGGTGTGGTTCACGTTGCCCATTTTGATCTCTTCGTACGAGAAGAACGGGCCTTCAATGCGGAATTCTTCGCCGACCTCGAGTAACTTTCGGGCGATCTCCGGGTTCATGTCCATTTCCGGAATACTCATAATCCTCTGCTCCTTCAATTTTCTGGCAGTTTGGCCACCACTTTTTAAGCATAAACATAAAGGGATAACTATAAAGATTATAGCAGAAATACGGTAAATTTCAAGTCGAAATTATGAATAGGCGCAAAAAGGCCGTTTCTCTTCAAAAATGATATACTGCCGACTACTTTTTTGACTACCCGCGCTAAAACGCCACAATAACCCGATACCTCTCATCAAGCAGTTTACCGGCATCACCCCGCGCGTCAAGCTGCCAAACGGTACGCGCAGAAAACAAGAACACATGCACGCGGTCGGTATGTACGGCGACGGCATAGACCGCCATGGTCGAAAGCGTTGTACTTGTTTGCTTGTCATCGTATGAAAGCAAAAGCGTCGCGTTGTCGAGGTCATTTTCAAACGGCGTGTGCCCTACACGTTCAGCCCAACGGTCAAATTTTGTTCTAATCTGCTCTTTTGTCATAGTTATCCCTTCTTTTGACATATCATAGCAGATTTTTGCAGGCCTGTTCAAGATTTTCCTGACATTTTTGCCGCACCTTTTTATAATATGGTCGATAGATCTGTCAAGCGCCCCGCGTCAAGTCCTTCCGACCCGGGGCGCGGTTTTTCTGAAAATAAAAAAAGGCGCAGAGCCCGCTCGGAGATTCCGGCCGCCCTGCGCCTTTTGCTTTATGTATTTACTTTTAGACCTTTTTCACCCAGTCCTTCGCGATCCAGCCGCCAGCTTTAAGCTTGCCCCAGCCCGTGGTGGAACCAGGGCCGCTGCGCTCCTCAACAATCGTATAGCGCAGCGTGTCCTTGATCTGGCCCTGCACGCCGTAATTTGTGCCCGGACCTTTGCGGATGTTCAGCGGGTCACGGCAATTCTTTCGAATAAGATAGGACTTGAACGTTGAAGGCTTTGCGGCAGAAGCACTCGAGTTCATATACGTCTTGACCATGTTTACAAATCGCTGCCAGCCCTTGTCGAGCGTGCGATGAGGGCAATATTTGCCGTCAAAGTCCTGATGCTTCTTCACGTGCGAAATGTCCCACTTGCGTTCTGTAAGCAGCTTTGCGATATACTCCGCCGCGTTCTTCTCGGCCTTATCAAAGCGCGTACCGCCCGAAAGCGAATAGCAAATTTCAATGTGAATGCCGTGCGCGTTGCCGTCGCGCTGCCCTGCCGCAAACGCACCTCTACTCAGCGGAATGCCGACAACAATCTCCTTGTCATCGACCGCCGCGTTGAACGACGTAGAACTGTCGTTGCGAATCATATATGCCACTTCGTTCGCAGCAGACGCATCATTGCCCGTGTTGTGGATAACGATGTACTTCATGTCTTTTGCGCATGATTCTACGGGTACTTTCAAATCATATTTGCTCGGGCTAAGTAAGTTTTCTCTAATCGGTACCATTATTTTTCCTCCTCCTCTTTGCTTACGGTGTTTTTCAGTCGCTCCAGTAATTTTGTCAGCCGCGGAAACCCTGGCACGCCGATGGCGGCGAGGTTCTCCAGAATCGAGATCAGCTCGTTGATGATGAGCCAAATTGCGACCAGCAGACCGCAGAAAAGCTCGATGTGCAGGTCGATGCCCGCCTGCACCAGGGCGCCGCGCAGCAGATAATCCACACCCGCGCCGACCGCCACCATCGCCATGTAGCAGAGCTTCTTCAGGATGCCCTTGATGCCGATGCGCGAGCTGAGCTGCGCCGTCATGTAGGCTTTGACCATGCCGGTGACGTAATCGATCACCATCATGCACAGCAGCACGAGCACCGGCGCGGCCAGCTGCCCGCAGTATGCCGCGACCCCCGCCCCAACGACTGCCGTTACGGATTTAAGTACAGTTGCTTTGTTCATTTTTGTCCTCCTCAAAATTTTAAAGTTTATCCAGCCACACCGGCGGTGCGGGGATTGTCCGCGTCTCCGGCGCATCGAGCCAAGAGAGATACCAGTTTGCAAGCTCGGCTTTTTGCTCGTCTGTGAGTAGGCTATACCACAGCTCGCCGCGATTGATATACGCAAAGCACTCCGTTTCGCGGCGCTGCCGAATAACGGTTAGCTCCGCCGCATCCGCGTCGACCTTGAGCTTATCTGTGTCCAATACAAGCACACCGTCTGCCACCTTGTACGCTGCCGGGTGCTGCTTAAAGTCCTCCAGAAGATCATCGGGCGCCTCTATCTCGACGCCGTCTACAAGCCCGCCGATGAGCGCATAGCTCTCGATATAGCCCTGATCGTTTAAGGTTATCTGCATTTTACTCACTCCTTGTGTCGATTTACGCCCCAAACCCAAGCAATCGATCCGCCGGAGGGATTGCTCAAAATTGTTATGGATGCGTTTAAGCCGTCTGCATCGCAGCGATACGCAAGCCATTTATCTGCGCTGGTAAGCCTCATGTGCGTGCCCCATCCAACTGGAATTATTTGCGTTACTGCGTCTTCATTGCTTCCAGCCCAGCCGCCAACGATTAAATATGCGTACTTCGCGCCATTTGCAATGGTTGCTGTGCCGTTTTTTAAGCTGCCTTCCCACAATGTTTCTGCTGTATGCGCGTTCGGTAATGCTCTCCAGTCATACCATCGTCCATTGGTGAATGTGCGATAATAAGTCATTCCCATATAAAATGTAAATCGCTGCAAATAGTTGTTAGTCGTAGATCTGGTGACTTCCATTGTTCCGTATCCAGAACTCGAGGGGCCATTTTGACAATTAGAAAGATTTATCCAGTACGAGCCTATTACCGCTAAATCATTTAAATTTCCAGAGTATACCCCGCCTACAATAAAATTGTATAACGCATCGCCTCTATTTGTCGCACCAGTACCGCCATTAGCAATCGGCACGACATCTTTATTCGTGAATGGATGAGTCCAACCATTATCGCCCCATCCATTATTCGGGTCATAGGCTTGCGTCCATATACGCCCTTTTTGTGGAAAAACTTCTTTCAGCTCGACAAAAACTTTGCTGTGGTGGCTCCACGGTGTATATACTGGATATACTTTACGATAAGCGTAAAACGGGCCTGAAGTCACGGGGCTGTTTATTAGCGTAGACGCGTCATCCGTGCGAACAACATTATCGTAATTGGTATTCGAGTTATACGGATCATCGCCGGAAAAATTGATGAGCATCAAATCCGTCGCGTCGCGATTCCATGCCCCATCCGACATGCCGCCATCTACCTTTAAATTACCCCGAATCCGCGTATTCCACGCCACGTCCAGCCAGTTTGCGAGCTCGGCCACTTTGCCGATGGCCGCCCCTGCGCTGCGTTTGAAGGATTGCAGCACACTTT